>Ga0307513_10000716_pt1 | contig 47581 bp, 38 predicted proteins | sample 15_EM_MG_FD_202174 | JGI IMG/M metagenome (GOLD analysis project Ga0307513, IMG submission 202174) | Populus trichocarpa ectomycorrhiza microbial communities from riparian zone in the Pacific Northwest, United States - 15_EM | ecosystem: Host-associated > Plants > Roots > Unclassified | place...
CAGAGAACATTACCATTCTTCTATCGGAACGTCCTAGACTGCGTGAGATATCTTCTTCGCCAGATAGCCTATCGTAATGACTTGTTGTATGCGCCACGCCGTGAATACGACCAGAGCGGGCAGAGAATTTATGCAGAAATGCATACGGCTGACCGGTGGTGTGATGTCTAAGTCCTGCCGCGTAGTCTCCTTTATGTGAAAGCATACTAATAGATCACAGGAAACACTCCCGGAAGGGGCGACTGTGGTTCCAATCATTGGGATGGCAGATCAGACGAATCTCACCAACTTCTCCGGAGACAAGAAAGCATGGCCGGTTTATATGACGATCGGAAATCTTCCGTCGACAATACGTAACAGACCTGGATCAATGGCGATTCTACTTCTTGGGCTATTGCCCATTCCACCCAAGCTCGCAAAGTCCTCTAGGGCCGACAAACTCCAGAGACTGATAAATGCCGACACACTCCGTGGCGTATTCGAACTCATTTTCGCGCCATTGAACGGTGCGGCGCAGGAGGGCGCCCCTATTGATTGTGCTGACGGCAAGATCCGAAGATGCTTCCCGATAATGTCAGGGTGGAATGCGGACCATATGGAAAACGTTACCCTACAGGGGATCAAATCCAACGCCTGTCGTAAATGTGAGGTGCCTCCAGAAGAATTTGGAAGCCGAGCCGGCCACCATCCTGCTAGAGATTACGCAAGACACGAACGCTACGAACGCAAAAACCCGTCCCTAGATTCTGCGACCCACGACGCTGCTTACGCTCGCTACACGAATGAAACACATGGTATCAAGAGGGCGCAAAACGTTTTTCAAGGACTCGTGAGAGTTTCGACGCCTGATCTGCACAAGCCGGATATGCTCCATACAATATATCTAGGACTCTTCAAGCATATGATGGACTGGATTCAGAGAGTTCTCAAAAAACAGGCGCGACAGCAGGCCTTCGACGACACTTGGAAAGCTTTGCCCTCTTACCCGGGATTCGTTTTCCCCAAAAAGGCCTACAGGGAAGTTACGCAGTGGCAAGGAAAAAAGATGAGAAATCTCGGGCGTTGTTTGTTGGGAGTTCTCGCTGTGGCGTTGAGACAGCCTGATAGTACGCAGGTGCAACCCTTCAGACGTGCGCTCACCTGTGTCAGGTCACTGCTTGACTTGACCATGATTGCTCAATACCGAAGTCACACACCCGAGACTATATCTTATATGGAAGAATATGCGACGCAGTTCCACGATCGTGAAGAAGAGAACGACCAACGTATGGAATTCATACATTCCGAATCTAATTTCAACTTTGTTAAGATGCATCTAATAAGTCCCTTTCGCGATCACATCTCCATTTTCGGCCATATTCCCAAGTATTCTACCGAGTATGGAGAGCTCGCACATAAGGAGCAAATCAAGGATGGATGGCGACGCTCAAATAAAATCGACGCAGTACGACAGAGACTAAGCAGCTACGGTCGACAACATGCGATCCGCATGAGAATTTTGAACTTGGAATTCCTTCAACGTGCAGGAGCTGATTTACCAACTGAGGTAGTAGAACATTTAGAGAAGACCAGGCCCGCGCCAACCCCACCAGCCCATCGGGGGATTCTGAAGGGACGTCGTGATAGTATCCACGACGTCGTTGATTTTGGCAGAGCATGCGATATATCCCCGGAGACGATTTGTCGGGAATTGATACCATCTAGCCGACTGAGCCTGCCTCCCCAGCGCCGACTGCCGGAAAATCCGGCGATACTTCGAGCTTTGCCGGTGGAACTGCTGACGCAACTGGAGATCCCGGTTCTTGTGTTCCAGGAGTCAGGTGTTTACGAGATACACAGCGCGCGATGCACGGGTGCTAGACTCTTCCATAACCAGACCAGTCGGAATGATTGCTTTGGATACAGGCTGGTGGGGAGAATATGTATGGTGCGCTCAGGGGTCGTCTCTCGGCAAGGCCCCTAGCTCTGTTCAAAATGCGGTTGGGCTATATGCAGCAGGATACGGACTATCGCCTCGCCGGGGTTCAATTCATGAGCCTGGTAGACTCTGGACGACCGTCGGACGTACACGGTCTGGTAACCGTTCAGCTCAGAGACGTTACCCGAGAGCTCACAATTGTGGATATCGGGGCGATCATCGGCCTGGCGCATCTGATACCGGAGACAGAGCGGCGCTGGCTTGTCAATAGTCGGATCGATTTACGCACGTTTAACGAGATCTATTCGGATCACAGAGGGGCTTGTATAATAAAATAAACGCGGTGAGCGACGTAGCCTAGATGAGGGCTACATCGCTCCCCGACGGAGATGTAGCGTCACGATCACGAGTAGACGATAAATGTGTATAATAGACAAGTATATAGTAGAGATATAGACATAGAGGAATAGAAACATCTAGAAACAAACAAATTATGAATGATAGTAGTAGTAGTACGAGGCACACCGGCAGGAATGACTAGGGTGATATCGGCGGCTAGTTGTTATGAGCACGCCCGGAAGCAGAAGGAAAAGGGGGTACCTTGGGGAGGCGTCCGGATGCTGCAGAGATGCGAGGCAGGAAAAGAGACGTCACGACGTGAGATAAGGGGGGGGAGAAGAGCAGGAGATGTGGGGTGGCAGCGGGATGTGGGTAAGGTCCGACGTCACGTCAGGACGCAATCGGCGTTGCGAATGGCGTCCGGACGCTGGAGACGCAGAGGACGGAAAAACGACGTCAGATGCGTCCGGACGCGGCGCGCGCGCCTCAGACGCAAGATTAATTTTTGCTGATGCATGTCACCATACAAAGCTCTGTATGGACGAGACTATCACTTACTATCAATTAATAGAATTCAAGGCACGGCTATGCCAGCATCTGAGGATTATCTTAATCACCACCAGGAGCTCAGGAATGAGGCCTATCAAGCGCTCAAGCCATCTAAGAATCGGCTGCACCAGAGTTGCAGCTAAAAGGATGACAATATAAAAACCCGTCAGCATGGCAGTATTCCTGAAGGTTAATGGTGACAGATTTGCCACTGAATCTGGAAGGAGTAAGAAACTCGAGCCACAATGGCACGGGTCTTTCCAGCTCCTTGATTACAATAAACAGATGCAGAACTATACTGTCAAGATGGACTGGAAAATCTACCACAGGAAGGAGGGAGTTTTTCACAGTTCAATGGGTAAGATGTTCATTCCAAATGATAGCAGCAGATTGCCTGGATGAACTAATGCCAAACCCACAGCAATATGGGTTGAGGAGAGGGTTGAATGGGGGATTGCCGAGGTGCTGGACCACCACGAACACTATGGCAAGGCCCAGTTTGTTGTCAAATGGAAAGAATACTACAATAGTAACAATAGTTGCGAACGGTTGGAATGTCTCGAGAAGGCGATGGATCTTGTTCAGGCCTTGTGGACTGACAACATGCCCGGAGACGAGTTTCCTGTTGCAACATGATTCATTACTATGTTCTATACCCCGACGACACCTAGCTGGACCTATTTGGAGGATGAAGAGCCGGTTCATAGTAGCCTTTTCAAGCCCTATTTCCAAAGCAAGTATGACAACTCTGGATCGGAGGATTGCAGAGTTATTGCAAGTTGGATTCAGGTTTAGTGTGGTTGATGGAAACAGATGTTTTGTTGCAGTGGTGTAACTGGTACAGGTACCATGGTTACTGATGGATTTCCTTTAGTATTAGTTTCGTTTCAGGATACGAGCCTTGTGGCAGTAGCCTTGTTATATCATGGAGGAGGTATCGTTTTGATACATGGGTTTGTTTTATGTTTGGTTTCGGTATACAAGGTTGTGCCTCTCCATGATTGTGTTTCGGCAGTATCAATTGATACTTCGGTTGTTTGAAGTTTTGTTTCATGGCATCGTTTAAGACCATGTTTGTTTTAAGTATTGTTTCATGGTATCGATTTGATACCATAGTTGTTTTAAGATATTAGCTGTGCTCGTAGGAGTAAGGCTTTAGCAAAGGCCGGCCCTGTATTTCAAAGCTGCATTTTTCAGACTTAGAAAGGGCAGACTTCAACTGATAGAGTTTTCACTATAGGTCGTTGGCTAGTTACCATTTCAGGTCGCCCCGATAGTGAGAAGCCAGTAAACACTTCAAGACCATAGCGATATAGTAAAAGCTTTGGTCTAACAAGGTTTCAGAGGCTCCCCTGGGGCAATCCGCCTAGGCCACTCTTTAGCTAGGATTTCAAGAGCACAACCCGGGACAGTTTCTTAGAGGTTCTGACTATAACAAGAACCCATCCGGCGACATTAGAATAGTACATGTACTGGTTACATTCCTTCAACCACATTATATCTACACAACATACTGGAACCCCACAGGCACAATTGATTTGAGAGGTTCAGGAAAAAGATAATCAATATGAATACAGGAATCAAGAATAAGGCTAACGGGAGAGAAAAATGGAGTCCTGTAACCGGTACAGGTACCATGGTTATGGATGGATTTCGTTTAGGATTAGTTTGGGTTTAGGACACCAGCCTTGTGGCTGTAGCCTTGTTGTATATGCAGGAGGTATTATTTGATACCTAGCTTGTTTTATGTTTGGTTTTGGGATACGCGGTTGTGGCTCTCCCCGATTGTGTTTCGGCAGTATCATTTGATACTTGTAACAGGTTTATTCCTTTCTAACGAAAATACAATTGGACCGGCGATAGACCTGCTAGCGCTGGTGCTAAGGCAGGCTTCAAGGGACCGGTAGCTAGAAGGATAATTGTCGAAGGACAAATTGGACTCAGGGATTGCCGTTCAACCAAGTGTATTCATAGACTGAAGGTCTATCGAAGTCTGCTGTCTCCTGCTAGCCAGGAGACTGGTTTAAATACAAAACCCAAGAGCAATAGCCTTCCTGCAATCACGATCATTAACAGTAGCTGCGCACATACCGGAATTCTGTAATCCTGCAAGACCAAAGAAAGAAACAAAGCTCAGCTTCCACCAGTGCTACATGACCATTCCATACCCGGAATCCTAAATATAAACTTCCAGCAAAGCAAACTAAACATAGCAATACGATAGCATAGCCTATCTGCCTCAGAGACAGTGGCGGAGCTGAAATCAAATCAAATAAACCAAATATAAATCAACTAAACATAGGAGATCCTGCACTGCCCACTCCTGTGTACTGTTACCGGAACATGTACACATGTTACAATACTCCTGTAGTTTGAAGTTTTGTTTCAAGGCATCGTTTGATACCTGGAATGTTTTATGTATTGTTTTATGGTATCGATTTGATACCATAGTTCTTTTAAGATATGAGCTGTGATCGTAGGAGTAAGGCTTTATGAAAAGCCGGCCGTGTATTTCAAAGCTGCATTTTTCAGACTTAGAAAGGACAGACTTCGACAGACAGAGTTTTCAATATACTTGGTTGAATAGTTACCTCTTTAGTTCGTCACAATAGTGAGAAGCCGCCAAACACTTCAAGACCTTAGCGATATAGTAAAAGGTTTTTTCTAACAACCTTGCAGAGCCTCCGTTTGATCAATCCGCCTAGGCCTCTCTTTCGCTAGGATTTCAAGTGCACAACCCGGAACGGTTTCTTAAAGGTTCTCAGTGTACCAAGAACGGATAAGGAAAAGTTAAATTTTTTTAACTTCAACAAGTCAGTTCGAAGTTATATGGGTTAAGGTTTGATCTACCTTAAGGAATACCGACTACATCTATCAGCAGGCTATACAAGATAGTCAGCAGCACAGGGCGCTTGGAGTACTATGAACATCACGACAAAGCCCCATAGCAACAGTTGCCCATCATAGGCGACAAACTCAATGCGACATCAGGCAGATGGCTTGATAGAAGCGAACTTGCGAAACAGTCTGCATGGTCGATATCCAGGAAAGCTAAGGCGCAATACAGGAAGGCTTCCACATTTAGTATCGACGAGGCTAGCAGACAACAAGCATGGGATGAGGCTTCTCAGACACTCAAGGAATCTGAAAGTGAAATAGTGAAGGAAGGAACCGCTATACCAGGCGCATTTTCTAAATAACTAGCCCAAGGAAACACTCGGACACCTTTACAGTCAACCTCATCCAAGGACCATCCAAGCTGCTCCTGTAGCAGCGAGTCAAGCGACGACGAGGACGACAAGATGTCGGCAGAAGGAACTACTGAGGTACCCGATTGATCCAATGCACCAAGACTAACTATGAAGATCCCAGAACTGCGTCGGTTCTCAGGATCAGGAAGAGATATGGACCCTTGCGCATGCAATAGATGGTATGAAGATGGTCGAGAATACCTACTGCTAGATGGTATTACCTTAACTACTGGAGGGAACGCTTGATACTATAGCTTCTACACAGAGGGAGGAGCCAATGACCCATACCGACAATCTTTGGAGGAGTATGGAGAAAACGACATCACAAGAGACCAACTTATTGGTTATCTACGCAAATGATTCCAATCCTCAAGACATACTGAGGAGCTTTACCACAACTTCCTAGATGTTCGACAAGTCAATGATGGAGTAGTAACGCACATCTCAGATGTAGTAAAGGATTTGCTCACCTATTGGTCCAAGTTACCCAAGAACACTATCTCACATTATGTATTCATGCAAAGATTCTTCAGTAGCCTGCATATCAAGCTACACCAGATAATTGAGCCATGGTTTGAAGATGAAGAAACCATAATGTCGGCAATAGGATATTCGGAACGACAGGATGCCATGCTAAGAGTAGTCGGAGCTTACAAGAAGGAATCCAAGGAGAAGGCACATCACTAGGACCGGAGTTAGAGCAGCTCACAACTGACCTATCAGAACAAGGTTAGCAACACAGTTTTTAAAGAACGAAAGGCAACCAGTGCCTGTTTCACCTGTGGAAAGAAAGGACATCTTTCCCGAAATTGTCCTGATAAGAAGGAACAAGCCAAGGGCAAATCAGTCAATAAAAATTCAACATCAAACAGAGCAGAGGCTGAAACGAGTGCAGACGAGGTCTACATCAACTAGAGGGAGATAAAGACCATGCCTCATCAGGCAAAACAGCACCTAGTACGACTAAGGCTAACAAGGCTTTGGAAGGAACGATAAGGATCAATGGTAACGATGCCAGAGTACCTTTCGACACAGGAACTATTGGAGAAGACATTCTTAGCGCAGCATTTGTGACCACACACGGAGTGGAAACAAAAGCGTTAGAAGGAGGGCTTCAGATTCTTATGGCTATGAAGGGATCACAATCCCCAAGCAGCAAGCAATGCGTAGTGGATATAGAGATTGGAAAGGTGCGTACCAGAAACAACAGGATGATTGTTGGCAACCTCGCAAAGTTTGACCCCTTGATTGGAATGAAATTCCTTTCGAGAAATCAGGCCACCATTGAGTGTGGGAACTCGACTATACATTTTCCTAAGCACAAGGTCAAGGTAAACTGCACGCCAACTAGCGGACTAGTAAGGGCAGCAATAGCAACCACAGAAGAGGTGATGGAAATGTTTCCTGAAGTCTTTCCAGACCTGATTCCGGAAGGATTGCCACCATTGTGAGAGTATAATCATCGAATCCAGTTGAAAGATAACAAAAATCTAAAAACGCAACCAACATTCGGAGTTCCAGAGAAGAATCAGCTCAAGGTGAAGGAATGGCTTGCTCAGAAGGAACGAGAAGGAGTCATATCGGAGAGAAGTTTCTGGCACACCACTATTGTTTGTCTAATGAAAAACAGATAGCAGGATTAGACCCTTAGTGGATCTAACTGCACGAAATGACAACAGCAGAAAAGATGACTCACGAATTCCTGACGAAAGGACGACCCTGAATGCACTAGGGAGATTGAGATATCGCAGCAAGATCGACTTGAGTGAGCATACTTCCAGACAAGAGTGGAACCAGAATACGACTACCTGAATTGTTTCAAGACACCCTTTGGAGGCTTCGTCAGCAACGTCATCCTGCAAGGTGATATGAATGCACCTGGAACATTAATGCAGCTCATGTCACATCTAATGCGAGATTACCTCAGGGAATTTGTATGGGTATACATTGACGACATACTCATATTCTCAAACAAAGGAGACGAATACATGGAGAACATCAAGAAGGTCTGCAAAAAGGTGAAGGAAGCACACTTCTTCTCCACCAGGAAGAAGTCAGAATTCTTCACATCTAAAATGAATGTGCTAGGACATGTGATGGACAATGATGGACTTCACGCCTCACCTGAGAAGATCACGAGAATAGGAGAATGGACAACACCTAAAGATAGGAAAGAACTAGGAGAGATCTTAGGATTGGTCAACTACATTAGCCAATTCCTACCACCCATAGCAATGATCACTGCACCCCTTACCGACCTTACAGGAAATGCGGAGTTTGTCTGGACACCAACTCATGACACATCATGTCAGAATACGAAGAGGCTTGCAGATGATAACAAGGTCATCAGACCCATTAACCATGAATCCGGAGTACCCATATGGTTAATAATGAATGCGTCAGACACAGGAGTTGGAGCGTGGTTTAGCCAAGGCGAAACACCTGAAACTGCACGACCAGCATCCTTACACAGCAGGAAGTTCACTAACATGCAAATGAACAATGGGACAACTGACAAGGAGGCACTGGCGATCATGGATGCCTTGGTCGCATTTAATCAGCTCCTTGCAGAGCATGAGTTTACGATTAGTACAGATGCTCAACCCCAGATGTATCTTAGGACGGATCAAAGACCGACAACGAAGCAAATGAGGTGGCGTACACACCTGGCACAGTATATGGCAAAGATAGTTCATAAGCCTTGGGCAACAAACTATGTAGCTGATGCTCTGTCCCACCTTTATCGACATGATACTGGACTAGCAGAATACGCCCAAGAACCTACTGAAGAAACAGAAGACTTCGAAGCTACCAATACCTACAAGAACTCACCCCATACCTTATGTTCTGTTTCTTTCTTTTCTGACACCATGTCACGCTTTGGACCTCTAGACACGCTTGGAGATCACTCTGAATGTGGATCTGATTGCCGCATGAGAGAAGGAAAACACTGGGAAGATATTCTCTCCTCTAAACATCTCAGTTAAGAAGAATTCAACTACTCGGCGATTCATTGGACCGCATGTCACAAGGCAGTATGCGAATTCCATAACGAGAACAGGCTTGCAGGACAAGTCATTACACCTGAATCCCCTGAGGTGGCAACAATGAGAGCGAGATACTTAGCGGAAGGCAATTAGAGTCCCAGACCCAGAATTGACCTCGACGGAGTCAGAAAATGACTAGCCACGGCACTAGAACATGATGATGATCTAGCAGAGTGCAGTGAATACGACAGTCAGGATCAGAAAGCCCACGATGCCTATATGACGAAGCGACAGAAACCCGTCTATCGAGGAGGTTTGTCCCACTACAACAGAACTGTTCCTACGATTATCCCACCTAGCATGTCACAGGATGACTGCATCCTATATGATGTCTTTGAGGATGAAAGAGATAACAGGTGTCTTGATTATGTACTTGATGAACGCGATACCAGTCAGGTTACCACTGAAATGTAGAGCATATACAACTGGTGGACGCCTATCGAAAGGATGAACTATACACGTTAGCTCTGGACTGTGGGAAGACAGCTGAGGGAGGGAGGATGGAACACTATCGCATTGGTGACGGACTGATGTTCGCTACAATGAGTAAAGGACTTTAGGCCATTTACATACCGAAAGGCCATGCAGCAAATGGTCAAACCCTTCGAGAACTTGTCATATCGGAAGTCTATGACAAAGGACACCACAGTGCAGAAAGGAATCTCAGGTATGCTACTGAGTACCTTTACTGGCCTGAGATGAGAAAGGATGGGAGAGATTACGTTAGGCAGTACGAGCACTGTCAGAGGAATAAGGAACGAAATGTGCTGCCTGATGGCAATGCCCAAATGATGCAGATTTCTCGTGAGATTTTTACATGTGGTGCTATCGATTTCGCAGGACCTTTCAACATGAGCAAAGGACCAACAAAGGCCTATGATATGGCCTTGGTAGTTGTGAACTGAGCTGTTGGATTCACCTGGTGCATCCCCACTACATCAGATGCACATTCAGTGACCACCCTATCGTACATTCGTCACCATATATTCACCCTCCATGGCACACCTACTTCGATTGTTACCGATGCAGATCCCAAGTTCACCTCACGCTTTTGGCAACAGAGCATGAAATCAATAGGTATCGAACACATCAAGGCAGTGCCTGGCCACGACGAAACGCATGGTCAAGTCGAACGCAAGATTAGGGAACTCAAGACCGCCTTGAGAAAGATCACCAACAAGCGGCAGAATAATTGGGTGAACTCTTTACAGGATATGGCTTCATATACGAATGCTGGACATTTGGATACTATTAACATGGCACCTAACAAAGCGGTCTATGGACGAGATTACCACGTACTAGTGACTTATAGAATTAAAGGCATAGCGGTCCCGGCATCTGAGGATTATCTTAATTGACACCAAGAGCTAAGCAATAGGCCTATCAAGCGCTCAAGCTAGCTAGGACACGCAGCACCAGAGGTGCACCTAAGAGGAGTATGACCCACAAACCCATCAGCCTAGGAGGATTCCTGATGGGATATGGCGACAGATTTGCGACAGAATCTGCAAGGAGTAAGAAACTCGAGCCACGACGGCAAGGGCCTTTTCAGGTTCTTGATTACCATGAACAAACGCAGAAATATAAAGTCAAGATAGACTTGAAAATGTACCGCAGGAAGGAGCTAGTTTTTCACTGTTCCATGCTTAAGAAGTTCTTTCCCAATGATAACGGCAGATTCCGTGGACGGACTCATGCCAAACCGGGACCCATTCTCGTTGAAGAAATGGCTGAATGGGAGGTTGAGGAGGTGCTGGATCACCGAGAACGCAATGGGAAGGCCCAGTTTCCTGTCAAATAGAGAGGATACCCTGACAGCGACAACCGTTGAGAACACGTGGAATGTTTCGAAAATCCGAAGGATCTTCTACAGGCCTCGTGGACTGACAACCTGCCTGGGGATAAGTTTCCTGTCGAGACAGGATTCATTACCATCTCCTATACCGCAACGACACCTAGCTGGACCCAGGTCGAGGATGCAGGGCGAGTTGATAGTGATCCTTTCAAGCTGTATTTTGAAAGCGAGTATGACAACTGTGGATCTGAGGATTGCGGAGTTATTACCTGTTGGATTTAGGTTTAGTTTGATTCATGGAAACAGATGTTTTGTTTCGGGGGTGTAAGCGGTACAGGTACTATGTTTACTGATAGATTTCCTGTAGGATTAGTTTGGTTGGAGGATAGGAGCCTTGTGGCTGTACCCTTGTTATGTATGCAGGAGGTATCGTTTGATACCTAGCTTGTTTTATGTTTGGTTTCGGGATACGAGAGTGTTCCTCTTCCTGATTATGTTTCGGCCATATCATTTGATACATTCGTGGTTTCAAGTTTTGTTTCAAGGCATCGTTTGATACCTTGAATGTTTTATGTATTGTTTTATGGTATCGATTTGATACCATAGTTGTTTTAAGATACGAGCTGTGCTCGTAGCAGTAAGGCTTTATGACAATTCACCTATGTATTTAAAGGCTGCATCTTTCGGACATAGAAAGGGCAGACTTCAACAGACAGAGTGTTCAATATACTTGGTTGAATAGTTACCTCTTCAGTTCGCGACGATAGTGAGAAGCCGCCAAATACTTCAAGACCTTATCCATATAGTCAAAGGTTATATCTAACAACCTTTCACAGCCTCCGTTTGATCAATCCGCCTAGGCCACTCTTTAGCTAGGATTTCAAGTGCACAACCTAGAACGGTTTCTTAGAGGTTCTCAGTGTACCGCGAACCGATAAGGCAACGTTACAAGTCCAATACAACCCCACAAATGGAAAAGAATCAACAGCGATTAGCAGCAAACAGACAATAAGTCTAAACACACGCAGCTAAAGTCAATAATCATCTACTGGAGTATCGGGCACCTCCGCTGACAGGTGCTTAATGAGTATGGACATACAGAGTACGAAAGCACAATACCCATAACGTCATTCCCGGGCCTGGGGCTCATCACCGGGATCCGGCTCACCCATGATAACCTTTGGAAAATCACATTTACTTTTAATTATCTCAACAAATAAATCAGATACTACTCTGAGAATGAAGTTACACCTACTTTGAAATATAGAGAATCTGAAAATCCAGTCTGTATTTCTTGGTTATAAATTGTTATTTCAATATAGTGGGTTAAAGATTGCCTATTTCATCAATAAATTGCAGTTTTTCATAAGTATAATAAAATTGAAAAGCCTTGCAGAATTACATAATAAAAATAGACGAAAGGATACTATAAGTCTTAGATATTCAGAATAACAAGATTTTAATTTTTGCATAATGATTTTGGAAGGCAAAGGCAGTTAAACAAGAGGGAGAAAACACTTCCAAATTACATACCAATTGGATCAATTTTACTATACAATATCTACATACATAGTTGGCCTATGAACCCACTATCTTGGAATTCCTTTTACTATCATATCCTCAGGTAGTATATAAATTTTGAACATAAACAAAAAAGTTTTACATACTTTGTACATTGATCATTGTCAAACTATCAAAATGTTGAAATCAATTCCTAATGTATCTTTATGAGGCGATAATAAATTATTCAAACTAACGAGGAGTCATTAAATCGACATAAATGTTCTTGTGAGTCCTCAAGCACTCTTTGGGGCTATGTTCAATAATAGCTGTTGATCAGATTCTATATTAATTGCCTTTAGTTACAAATCAATAATTCACTTTCTATCATGCATTATAATTAATATACACTTCAAACTACACCCCAGACTGTCTACTCTAGTCTATTAAACCTAATCTCATTTGTAATTGACATGTAGTTAGCTTAATGATTTGATTTTAACAAGTTGATGATTAACATTCTGCTTATGAGTTATATAGCAATCATCTTTAAAAACCGGTATGAAATATAGAAGGATATATTTATCTGACTTGAAAGTTCTCATACTACCTTCAAAGGCCATCATGAAGGTTATTCCAGGATAATGAGGTCATAGGCCAACTATGTATGAAGATATTATATGGTAAAATTGATCCAATTTGTATGTAATTTCGACGTGTTTTCTCCCTCTTTTTTAACTGCTGTTGCCTTCCAAAATCATTATGCAAAAATTAAAATCTTGTTATTCTGAATATCTAAGACTTATACTATCCTTTCGTCTATTTTATTATGTAATTCTGCAAGGCTTTTCGATTTTATTAAACTTATGAAAAACTGCAATTTATTTATGAAATAGGCAATCTTTAAACCACTATATTGGAATAACAATTTATCACCAAGAAATGAATACAGGATTTTCAGATCCTCTATATTTCAAAGTACCTGTAGCTTGATTCTCAAGGTAGTTTCTCATTTATTTGTAGAGATAATTAAAAGTTGATTTGATTGTCCAATAGTTGCTATAGGTGAGCCGGATCCCGGTGATGAGCCACATCAACGGCAATGACGTTATAGAAAATACACTCTTCCAATACAGGCTCACAGCTGATCCGCATTTGGCGATAATGGACCTGTTATGGAAGCGTACTAGGCAATATTGTCTGGGAGTTCAAAGCAGAGCTACAATACCTGGAAAACATATACCCTCTATGAATTAGGAATTGTCTCAACGATATTTACCGCAGAGACAACAACTTCCCCCTAAAACCTTCCTGCTAAGAAGCTCTAATGAGTTTGCAGAAACTGAACATGCAGAACAAAGTACAATACGTGATCACCTTCCAAGTATAAATATAGAGCTAATTGCGAATTAGCCTACTGAATCAGCCATTGCCTATCGAGATGAGCATCAATAGTTGAAGATTACATGTTGGGCACTCTGGCCCAGGGTTCTTGGGAATATCAAGTTCGTCAAGCAAGAGATTCATGAAGCAGCCTCTAGGCAGATGTTTAAGATGGTTAAACATCGAGCAAAGACACATTCCCGCGATCTATTTAGACTCCATCCAGACTAGAACTTGAAACTCTTTGCATTTCTTGAAGTCCAACTAAAAGCAGAAAGACGATAGAATAGGAAAGAGCTTCCCCATTTGCCGACGGATCCCATCAGAGCAAATCGCACCCAAGCAGGGCTTGTGCCTCAAGTAGCCAAGTCTGGAGGCCGGTTGAAGTCTTTTGCTAAGAGATTTCTTAATCAGGAGGTTCGGTCTATTAACCATAAGAAACCTTCAGAACCCCGGAAGGGCAAGCACCCGAAGGTGGCAGTTGGATAACCGTTGATGACACCATATTAGCGCTGAAAGAATACATCGCTCAGGCTAGTGAAGGTATGTATATCGCAATTACAGATCTTTATCTTCTGCTTGTGCAATTGTCATGGTCATTTAACAATTAGCTAATGGGTTTGTTTACTAGCTATGGATTCAATACATCTTGCAGCGGCAATAACCAATTATTGGGCAGCCAAAAGCCCTGAGGCTGATTGTCAACATCAAGATCAAGATCAGCCTTGAACAATTGAGAGGATTCAGGGAGGAATAGAGTTCGTTGCAGGGCAGACGGGGCCCCGAAAACGCGGGCCCCTGGCCCTTGTCCCACCCCGCCCCACTCAATGGCCTAGGGCTGGGGGTCTTTTGCGGCATTCCCTGCCCCTGTGCCCGCTCAAGCCCCCCCCCCACCCATACCGCAGACGGGTCACCATTAAAAATACGTGGTAACAAACGGGGCCCCATGCAGGGAACGAGTGCGGCTGGGCCACGGACAGTGGCGGGGTGGGGATTACCCGAAAATACCCTCCCCGGCCCCATGTAAGGGCTGGGTCGGGCAAATGAAAAACCGCCCCGCCCCGCCGCGTAACGAACACTAGGGAGGAATTTCAAGGGACTTTCAAATGACTCAGCTCACACCTGGATTGCGAAGCGAGGTTGAAACTGGAATCAGCTTCTTAAGACTCTATACAAGGATGGCCATGAGCGTTCTGATATGTAACAATATTGGCAGTAGTCATCGCTACAAGCAGATCATGATCAACCTTTGCTTGACTACTCAGTGATCGATGGCCTCGATCATGCTCGGCCCTCAATCACAAGATGATAGATCCTCGAAGTCATGATCTGATCGAGTTGATCAATTATTGGTAGTGCGCGATCATGATTGACCATGATTGAGCATGGTCGACTAAACTCAATCAGGACCAATCACTCCTCTATATATGGATCTATTGAAAATCATGCGATATATAATTAGAATAAAATATAGTTTACCCCGCATTTTTGGAACATGAACTTTGAACAATATCTTTTCCTCTTTTTTATTTTATTTTTATTGAACCATCTATGGACCACTATATCACTATATCTTCTCAAGCAGATCCAGTCTCCCCAACTATATGGCCAGAGGCAGAAACAATTTCCGATTCGGCATGCGAACCAAATAGGCATCCTCACTGCCCTAACGTTTCTGACTACCATGAGACCTCGAGTGGGCGATGGGGTATTAATCTCTTCTTTGGGCCTAAAATGTGAGCTTCAGAGTACTGGCTAACATCTGTATCAATATAGGTGAATTATTCAATATGCGAATGATTAGTGGCCGGAAGGAGCTTCCCTTTAATAGTTAGCAGTATGATAAGGGCCTTATTATCTGGGAAACTATGGATGATGGTTCTGGTCATCATATGGTCTATTGTTGCCATTGCTAACGTAACTGAGGACCGTATATGGCGAAAGATACCACAACCTCTACCTTTATCGCCCATCTCCGAATACGGAATTCCCGACTTCCAAGCGGCGAAAGTGACTTCTAGGATGTAGTTAGTTGTATCCTAGCTAGAGCCAGTGTTAGAATTGAAGCACGAAGCCAGATTAGTCCGTTTAGACTTGCAAGAGGAACAGGAGGTGCCCCGGCTCCTGGACAACTATTGAATACGAAGGAGTATAGAAGGTTAATGGTTATAATGGTTATCGAAATGAATTCTTGTTTTGCACTAGTTGAGAGTAATTCCTTTTGCACTCTAATGGTATACTGCAATCGTCCTGCTATTACCATATCTCAGAGAACGCTTCAGGGCGATATTCAGTCGATTATCTATAAGGACTTGTTTGAAACCTTTCGCGTACGACTGCAAGATCACATCTTTACCGGGGCAAAGATTAACCTGCAGATTGAAGTCTGGCCTTCGGCCAACAAACACTCCTTTTTAGCCATTACTGCGTACTGGATTGATATGGGTTACGAGATGTTTAATACTTTGATTGGATTTGAGAGACCGAGAGGATCCCATATGGCGGGAAATCCGGCTGAGGTTATAGTCAAGGTATTGAATATGTATGGGATTAGGGAATCAATTAACTGTATCACAACTGATAATGCAGCTGTAAATAAGGGAATATTGTTGGATCTTGGGTTGGAGATGCAGGACTGGTCCCAGGAGGATGGGCAAATACGCTGTTTAGCCTATATGTTAAATCTTGCAGCTCAAACTTTCCTAAAGATACTAAGGTCAGAGGCAGAAGAGGGTGAGGTGGATTTAGCAAGTGCGGAGAGTGATGATTCTATCCACAAAAATGAGGTTGACCCAGGAACCACTCTACGCAAGCTACGGCAAATAGTCATAAAGATTCAATCCTCAAACCTCCTATGGGTAGTATTACAGGAAGATGTTCAACGAATGTGATTGAACTGGCTGGTGCCCAGTCTTGATGTTCGAGTTCGCTGGAATTCAACCTATAAATTGAGTGAGTGCCCGCTGTACGATTGCCCTGCCCTCGAACGTCCTCTGGCTGTCCACAATTCCGGCCAGTATTGCAAAGCAAGAATTCCGCTCACCCTTTTCACAACTGAATGGGACACACTTGACCACGTCTCAATAATCCTTTGCCTTTTTGTCGATGCAACCGAATTTGCCAGTGGCTCAACTACTCGTACATTTAGCTCACAACTACCATATTACTAGTTTCTCCAAAATGCCTTGAATGACTTCATCGAAAGCGAACGGCCGATGGAGGATGACCCCGATCCCTATTCTACTACATACAAAATCTATGCTTCAGCCGATCATGCTTACCAAAAATTATTCTAATATTGGATTAAAACTGACTCAAATACAGGACAAGTGATTGCAACAATCCACAATCCCTGAATGAAGCTACAGCTCTTCAAAAATCTACAGTGGGAAGCAAATTAGATTGAAAATGCATGAGAACGGTTTATGCAAATATTCAACAACCGCTCCGCTAGCATACCACCAACAGTAGTAGAAACTCAACTCCAAGAGCCAGAAGTAATGGTTTCTACTTGAAGAAGTCTTGTGCCTGTTCCGAAACTCCACACAATAGACGGCGCTATGAAGAGCTGGTTTTTGGTTTAGAAGAGGATATTTCAGAGGACAATCTCCTTTAATCACAGGTGGAGATTTACGTATGCTAACCCTGTGTTCACCAGAATATGGACATCATTCAAAGGTGGAAACTGCATGAACACCGGCTCTCTAATTTAGCCTTAATGTCCCGTCATCACTTTTCAGTTCCCGCCACCAGGTACCACTTCCACTCTGTTTACTTCTATTTCAATATTTATTAACATGAATGTTAAGTGGCCCCTCAGAGAAAGCATTTTCTGTAGCTGATGACATTGTTACCAAAAAACGAAACCTTCTTGAATCAAATACTGTTCGCCTTCTTATGCTTTCAAAGGCTTGGCTAGGCTTTGTTCATTACAGGAAGGATGAGTATGCTGAGGCATTGCTAGGGGAGGAGAGCCATTATGAGGCAGATGGCGAAAGTGCTGCAGGGAGCGATGATGGGGCAGATTCCATTATGAATGAGTGGGTTATATGACGAATACATGTAAGGGTATGAGAAGATAGATATAGGCTGTTGGACTCTAGTATAGAAAACAAAAATAAGGATGCAGAAGAATAGTATGCTGAATTGGCCGGGAATGGGCTCCACAGTACAAATCAAGCTGGTCATGTATCATGGATCATCCTTATGCTATAACCATGATTCATTATTCACACATACTTGGGCACTGTCTATTTTTGATTATTTAAACATACAAACAATATTGATTAGTGGATCCTGATCGTGCACAATCCATACCTAATCACCGAAGCATGGTCAATCACGCAATCATGCTCAATCACACAATCATGCGCAATCACACAATCATGCTCGAGCACCAATGCTGATCGACTCGTTAATCATGATGGACAAATTTGATGCATCATTCGATCACGGCCCCCTCGCTCAGATCATGGTTGAGCATAACCCCCCTGATCTGCTCGATCATGAGCGTGCCCATTACTAATCGGAAGAATGTTTTCCTTCCCAGCATGGCTGCCTTCTGGTTAAGAATATTAAAGTGGAATAATGATTTGCAGCAAATTGTAAAGGAGCTGGGTGGAAGTGAGAAACCCCTTATCTTGATCACCCACAATGAGTTCACGTTTAATTCAAACGATGGCAGAAGGCGTATTTGGATTCATGAGGATAAGAGCGGATAGAGGAAGAAGGGAAGAGGCCAACGACTGCATGTTTTGGACTATCTAGCACCAATGCGAGGGTTGGATAACGGCAAAGTCTGTGAAATGGTTAAATGTGGAGGAGACATATGGTGGGCTGGTGAATTGATGATAGAGCAGCTAACCTGCAGAGCTATTCAGGCCTTTGAGCGATCATTCTCTGGTTGTCAGGCCTTGTTTGCTTTCGATAATGGAAAGTGTCATCAGCAATATTCGATAAATGCACATTGTACAGGCACTATGAATCTTACACCCGGGTGGAAAAACACAGTTCCACAGTGCGATAGGTGGTGGGTTCAATTAGGGGGTTCTCAAGAGAGACAAATACAAGCAATGGTGTTGTCTCATGGTCGATTAAAGAGCGTATGCATTGTATTACACGAGAGAAGCCCTTGGTCATCTGCATCTATGTTTCTTGCCCAATGTTGAATCCCAGACGATCGTCCTGGCACTACTAAGCTCAATCCTGCTTGCAAATCTGCAAGCAATGCTTCCTATTGTGCTCATGCTCTTTTGTCTTCCCAGCCAGACTTTCACCCACAAAAAGGTCAATTACCAGAAACCATAGAGGCTGCAGGGCACTTAGTTATATTTGATCCTGTTTACCATTGTGAGCTCAATTTTATTGATTATTTCTGGGGATGAGAAAAGATGTATGTCAAAGCACATTGTAACTAAACATCTCTTCGATTGGTTAGAGTTGTTCGTGAAGCTCTTGAACATGTTTCAAACTAGTTTATATTTAGGTATTATCAGTGAACACTGCGAATGATGGATAGATATAGAAATAATATTGTGTATGGTTCAAAGGACTTCAAGAGGCATGTTTTTACTCATTATTCTTCACATAGGCTCATTCCTGAGTCTCAACTTCATGATTCTTAAATACTCTCCTTTATTTTATATTCTATATTACTGTTGTTTTCCTGTACCTTCTTGTAAGTAAAATTACAAACCTTATTTGAATCACCTTCAGTCTGTCCTAATTTATGTTTCAAAAACTATATATCTAACATGCTAGGATAATAATTTGTCATCTGTAATATAGAGTACCAAGACAAATTACAAGCATTACAGTTGCCATTACCACCAAAATTGTCACATATGTTATGTGAAAGCTGGGTTAACGTCTAGTCTTCCGGTACCATAAATGGTAGGAAGAGTGCTATTGATTTTTAATTTGTTGTAATTCATAATATGCAATTTGATCAACAACTATTATTGAAACCTGGCTTTAAAGAGCACTGCTAGACTTCCTCTGGCTTTTGGGTTAATCTAAGCAATTATTATTTATTTAAATAGTTTATTATTGCAATTTGAACATAATAAGGGAATTTATTTCGACTTTTTGATAGTTTAATATTGATTAACACACAAATTATGCAAGACATGTCTATCTTGCTTCAAAAATTATAACCTCAGTTATTCTGAACATTAAAGACTTATATTATTATTCTATCTATATTTTGATCTTATTCGGCAAGGCTGTTGAATTTCTTTATGCTAATCAAAAGCTACAATTCAGTTAGGAAATGGGCTATCACAAAGTAACAATATCGGACAACCACTTTATAACTACCATATAACAATTCGATTTTCACACTTTTGCTATTGAAATGTACTTGTCTCCCATTTCTCAAGGGCATTTCTGAATTATTAGTTAGGATAATTTAGAGTTCATTGAGGGGCGGGGCGGGGGTGGGCGGGACGGGTTTTCACTCGCCAGGCCCCGTCCTTAGAACAGGATGGGGGGGCTATTTTAGCAGTGATCCCCACCCCGCCACCGTCCAGGGTGAACCCCCTCTCATTCCCTGGATGTGGCCGTTTCTCCCCACCTGTTTTAACGGGGACCTGTCTGGGGAACTGGCAGGGCCCTGGGCAGGGGCAGTGGACCATAAAAGAAAACACACCGGGGCCGGTCGTTCAGCCAGGCGGGGCGGTGAATTCAGTTCGGGGCCCACCTTTTTCGGGCCCCCTGAGGTCCTGGAACAAACACTAAGATAATTAAATGTTGTTTAGATGTTCACCTGCCTGGATTTGGGAAGCCAGATCCCGGTCCTAGTTTTCGTTACAGGATAGGCGGGTTTTCACTCGCCAGACCCCGCCCTTACACGGTGCTGGGGGGGGTATGTTTCGGGTAATCACCGCCCTGCCCCCGTCAGGGGCCCACCCGCACTCATTCCCTGGACGGGGCCACGTTTGTTACCACCTTTTTTAACGGTGACCCGTCTGGGGTATGGGTGGTGCGGGGGCCTGAGCGGGGACAGGGGCAGGGAATGCCGAAAAAGACACCCGGCCCCAGGCCGTTGAGTGGGGCGGCGCGGGGAAAAGGGCCGGGGGCACGTGTTTTTCGGGGCCCCGTCCGCCCCGTAACAAACTCTACCCGCTCCTGAGCCTATTGCCTGTCACTTACTTTATGGTGGATCCGAGCAGATATACGATAATAGGGGGAGCATTGAGTAAATGATCACAGTTTCAATTCCTTGTTTGAAGCTAAAACTTATTCAATGTTAGCCGTGTATACCTCTCTTTCACAGTTATTGTACTATTAAAATTCTTGGATGTAAGTCTCAGAGCCTGAATTCTATTGTCACTCACTTGGAGTGGATATACCGGTGATGTTTTACTATGGTAATCGATAATGTTGACATCAGTATTCCGGTATTCAACAAGTTTACTTACTATATTATAATAGCTATATTTTGCTGCTGGGGACTCAGTAGTAGATCCTCTTCAGTTATGTATATTTGGGTCCACATCTTCCATTTATCGATATCATCGTAACCAGTTTCTTTGCAGTAAGACTCGATGCTTTTGAAAGTACAGTTTAGCTAGAAATATCTTGAAGATTATGACAACTCTCTTCCTAGTTAAGTAGGTCCTTCACTACCCTGCCTATACAAGTATTACTCCTTCCATGTGTGCAGGAACTATGTATTTGCCAGCTTCATTTCCATCTACTTCATCTCGCAATTGCTGCACTACCACATTTGTTTGCCCTGCTATCCCTGCTCAAAACAATTGTGTTTCACTAAATTCATAGCCCATGTGTGGCTGACAATCCTCCCATCCAACATCAACTAAAAAACCACCCAAGGATCCCTCTCAGTAGCATAAGAGATAGCAGTTCAGCTATCACTATCCCCTATACCAGAGTTCACCAATTCACTTGCTAAAAGAAGCTCCACGCCTTAAGTATGACCTCCTATAGCAGCCCACAAGAGCGGACTCCTGTTATTATTAACTTTTGTAATATATCAGAGTTGACATCTTTATTAGGATGTGTATATGTGGTAGGTTGTACAAGGTGAGATGTTGGTTATTACCTAGTTGTACAAGAGAGAAACCACATATAGGAAATGCCGATGCAAAGCCCAGTCTCACACAACCAATGATAGACCTAACCCATACAGTAGACAGTCATGAAGCAAACCTCTTGACATGGCCAAACTGGCAAGCTGCACCTCATCATTATTGTATAGCTTAAGAGCTAACAATTTTCATGTTCAAAAGGTAGTTTTAGAACTGACATGCACGTTCGGAGCTTCCGGTGAGAGGGGTGATCAGGCGGTTATATCTGTACTGTCCACCTTGATACTTCAGCTGCAAAGAACATTTGCACTATCTTGAGGTATCCATTCTCTGCAGCAAGCGAGAGGGGTCTTCGAGCTAAACCAACTGACATGGCCATGCTCAGTTAGTATGCTTCGGCTCTGATATTGTCATTGGTACTGGGGGGGTGGAGGTTATAAAGGCGAAGTGGAGGTTGCTTGGTGTGTTGTCAGGAACCTCAGGGGGGTGTCTGGCCCGCAGGTTGAAAAAGGTGAAAAGGGCGAAAAAGGGAGATAAAAGACCTTTGTATTCAATTCAACTGGAGGGTGCAGGGGGTGGGAGGCGGAGTGTTTCAGTGTTTCGCATTTCTGCTGTTGGAGGAGTGTGGTGGCATTTGTAGAAGAGGGCAGATCAGCAAAAACATTAACATGCGCCCTGCTGTGTCCTGCCCTCTCTCTGGTCCGCAGGTTGCAGGCGTATATAACACAAACTCCAGTTCTCGGTACAGACACAACCTGACCCAGCTCCCACCAGCAACCCTACCCCCAGCTGCCAACCCTATGGTCCTGAACCCTCCAACCCCCCGGACCACATCTCCTAACCTTATCGCAACCTTCTATGCCTAGTTTATGCCGTCCCCCACATCATCCCCATTGTACGTATCCAATTCTTCCAGACCAAGCCTCACAAGGCACTTCATGCAGGGTAGCCAAAATGGAAGAGAGCACAATTCCTCCTCACACCAGTATGTGAGGAATTCATCTGCCATGTCACTTGGAAAGCTCAGTTTCCTCAGTTTACTGCCCATAGACCCAACACTAGTAGATACCACAGTAGACAGCGCAAGCCGCTTCTCCACCCTGGCCTGATGCTCCAATTCCCCACAAATATCGTCTAAATCAACATTTCCCTCTGCCCTTGGCACAGTGGCAAGAATTGCCTTAATTTCAGAAAGAGCACGGCCCGAGTTGGAGTACTTGGCAATTTAAAAAGTCTCCGGACGCTTTTGTGCCAAGCTAGGTCATAATAAGCGCAGAGCGTCCGGAGACCTTTTAAATGGCCAAGTACATGCACGCCACTTTCTGGCTGATGATTCTGTACACTATTTCCACATGGGTTAGTGCTAGCTTCGGTGATCGTCCGGAGGAGGAAAGGAGTCATCTTCGCATTGTGGCGGAGGAGTGCCAGCATGAATGTCCGTTGTAGAAATACCCTCCTCCGGTTCTGGAAATAGAGAAGGCGGCATCGGAGCCGGTGGCTGCTCTGCCAGTAAGCTAGTGTAACTGTTAGCATGGGGGTCTCACATGCTGCGAGGTCAGCTTGGATTGAGTCGATTTGTTGCTTGATGATGGACCAGTTGTCGGTTCGAGCTCTAGCGTTAATGTGGGTGGCAGCAAGGGCCGTGGAGTTTCCTGAATTGACTTTGATCAGGGGGCTTCTTTCTTGACCCACGACAAGGCGGGTGTATTCGGTTTCACCGATAGCCTTCCGGATTCGCGAATCTCCCACACCGCCTAAATTGACGGGCGTTCCCGGCGTTACCAAGATACGCGCCAGTGCTTTGTTTTGATATAATTTGTTCTCGGTGTTCACGAACTGCACCGTTATTGTTTTTTGTCGTTCCGGAGTTTACCATCCCCTTACTGGTGGTCTTTTGTTTGCGTCTCTTGCTATCCGGGACCTATTTACTGTACATTATAAACTTAAACTGTTGCCTATGCTCTACATAATCCCATTTTCTTCTTCCAGGTTTTCTATACCCTACGCCTGTTCGTGATAACGCATGAGTAGCAAGCTATGCCGGAGGGAAGAAGGAAAGAAAGCTTTCATCGAACTAGTGTTCTCAACCGGCCGGGGCCCTGTATCCTAAAAGGGAGACTTCCAACACCTCTCGACGGGACAGGACGGCGAACCGGGGTCCGTTCTAGGAAACTTCGGGACAGTGGTCCCTACAATATAAGACAAATTAGATTATTCAGAGAGTTTAATGCATAATTTACATATGGTGTCCTTCCAGGACTTGCTTAGATTTTATTGATTTTAATAAACTAGTAACTAGTGTTGTGCACGAGTCGAGCAGACTCGAGCCCTTCGAGCCCAGGGGGGCCTCGAGCCTAGGTCGTCATTAGGCTCGAGCCTGCTCGAGTCTCTTGGCGCCTCTCTTTGCGCCACAAGCCGGCTCGAGCAGGGGTCCACGAGCCGACTCAAGTCTCTTGCTATATAAAATTGTTGGCTGTATTCAATGATAATGGCAGTGTGTCCGGAATCTTGGCACTAGTTTGTATGGGTCTTTGCGCCAAGCTGTCAAGATACTAAAAAAACGTCTGGTAGAGGTATCGTGACCACTCTAGACTCAAGCCTCTTGGGCTCGAGCCGGCTCATGAACAACCCTACTAGTAGTAACTCAAACAAACTGTTATACTGTGCCAACAAACCCTCCGAATAAGAATCGGCCTGGATGTGGGCCAAGACAATACAAGTGCGAGTGCTCCTGTATGCTCGTAACGATCCGGAACTTTTGGATTGGTCTGAATCGGTTTTAAAATGAGATTACAGCACTACTTTTGTGACTCTTACCTGCGTATCCCAATAATAAGCTGAGCAGCCGTGAACTATAGAGCTACAGCAACGTACAAGCACATCACTTCCTTGCTGCGTCAAGTCAAAGCATCTAGCGTAACTGTTCATGCATGTGGCAAGCAAGGCAGGGGGGAGGTGTGATAGATATTCCTCTGGATTTTAGATGGTAGAGAAGTACTCGTACTGGTTCGATTTCAATCTTGGATCGCACACAGGTTGGTACCCCTCTTGGCGTTTCAAACTGGATATCCGGCTGATGTACAGTACTGGGGTTAGTGTTCGTTACGGGGCCTCTGAGGCCTCGAAAACGCAGGCCCCCGGCCGAATTCCCCACCCCGACCCGCTAAATGGCCCGAGGCGGGGCATGTTTTTTTAGGGTTCCCTGCCCCTGCCCCCTGCCCCGCCCGTTCCCCAGACAGGTCCCTGTTAAAACACGTGGGGAGAAACGGGGCCCTGTGCAGGGAATGAGCGGGGACTCGCCACGAACGGGGGCGGGGCAGGGATCACCCTCAAAATAGCCCGCCCGGCGCGCCGTAAGGGCGGGGCCTGGGGAGTGAAAATCCGTCCCGCCCTGCCCCATAACAAACTCTAACTCAGGTACCAGGGTGAGTCGGGCGCGGTGGCACAGGTGTGGCACAATGCTGGTGATATGGGAATTACAAAAGAGGAAACATTCCTGGTACCGTTCCACAGCAGGAAGCTAACTGCCAAACACCAAAGGGCAACAACTAACCGTAGGAGGCCAAACTGACAACGGTTAACACACAACACACAATCCGCAATCCAAGATTTGTGAATACCTGAAGAATTGAAGTCAAAGGAACACGTGAACAGCACCCGACGGGCAAGCAACCTGTGAAAACCCCACGAGATGACCGTATCCGAGTCATTACACTACGGGAAAATGCTCAATGGTCTTGGGGTCAGATTGGCAAGGAGCTGGCAATTGATCGCCGAACATGTCAGAAAGTATGAAGAATGCTCTCCCCCCTTTTGCTGTATTTTCTTTTTTTTCAATTTACTGGGTTTAGTTTACCCCCCAGCAGCTAACTGCAGGTCTCTGGCAATCGATTTACAAGCAGACCAAAGAGAACAGATCCCCATCGAACAAAATACCTTCCGGTCAACCTCCCATTTTCAACGACGTTGAAATCACCCGCCTTGTAGCTTTTGTTACAAGATATCCCTTTACCCGACCTCTCTCTTGGGATGCACATGTCTTTAAAATGGGCTATGCTTGTTCAGCAAGAACAGTAAAGGCTGTCAAGGAGAAGCTTGGATATGACAAGTGTGTTCCATGCCACAAGTTTAGTATTCAACCGGCCAATAAGCCCAAACATGTCGCCAGGTGTGAGGAAAGACTTAGCTGGACTTACAAAGAATGGAGTAGAATAATTTGGACAGATGAATCGACGTTTGCAACCTCAGGTTTGGGGCACCGGCCTTCTCTTATTCAAAAACCATATGAAGAATTTCATCTCGATTGAATTGATCAAACCTTCGTGCACGGAAGGGAATCTACCATGGCTTGGGATGTCTTTTGCTCTACTACAAAGCCAGAACTAGTTGTCATACCAGGGAAGGCACAGTTGGACTCTGCCATGTATGAACAGACTGTAGTGGAGCCATATTTGGTACCGCATGTGCACCGATGCTGTGAGGAATATGGATGGGCACGGGTCATAGAGGATGCGGGTCCAGGTCACCAGAAGTATGCAAGGATATATAGACAAAAGAATAACGTAGATGCTGTTAAATGACAAGCTCAATCACTTGATTTGCATTTAATGGAGGCATTGGGGATGGATTTGGAGACAGAGTGGGGGGAGACATGAGGGCGGATTGGAGACATTCCTACTTTACAAATCTGTTTAAAGACTATTTGGGAGCAGATTGGAGTATATAGACTGGTTGGGCTTATCCACAGCATGCTGGATCGTTTGCAAGCTGTGATTGCGGGCGGAGGTACATCAACACATTATTAGACAGTACTCTTGACTTGGAGCCTGCACTCCAAGTCGGATGAAGACCGGACATTCTCTATGAAAACTTGTATTCTAGATACCCTACTTTAACCAGCCTAAACATGTAGCTTCTCCTTGCCTTACTTTCTCTACTCCTCTTTGAACTGTATTTGAATATCCAAAAAATTGAATGTTCAGCAAGCAATATTGTAGGTGTCACAGAACTTTTTTCTCCCATACTACAAACTGCTTAGTAATTACGGGTAAGTATTCACTTCTCTACTAGTCTTACAAATACCCCTGTCAACTACAGATTGGGTAGGTTACCATATCTGGGGGTCGCCCGACATAAGGCACCCCCCGAGTACACTGTTCTACTTTTTTACCCTCTCCACTCGGGCTCTGTAAGAAAACTCATGCATGTTCGGGTAAGGCCTTGCCGACTGTTGCAATTCGCTTTAAGTATCAGGGTGACACCACGAGTAGACTGTTTAGTCAAATCCTCCAACATTCTTCACCTTTTGTATATTTCCCCCTGATTGTGGAGGCATCCAAGTCCCCTCATCCTATCTCACTCACACGGCATCCTTGTGTCCCAATTGTTAAGTGTTGACGACTAAGGGGCAGAGCTGGCCAGGATTGGGCGGCCCGGGGCCGGGGAGGCAATGGTTTGGCTCCCACTCACCAAAAGATCTCCGGAAGATGTTTTCTCCTCAAAAAAGAAGTCCAAGATTACCACAAAAAGGAGGGGTAACCCGGAGAAACAAGAGTGGATTTGTTCCACTTTAAATCATGTGAGACTGTTGGGTGCAAACAGAGTCCCTACCAGCAAAGCTGTTTCCTCATTGTGGAAGCAGTATGGGCAATAGAGGACCTTATCTAGTTTTGGTAGAATCCATTCGCGGTAGAGACCGTAGAAACTTGAATAATTGAACTGTGTGCTATGTCGTTGGACTTTGCTCTCTCAGTAAGGTCAAGAAATGTGGGTTTTTTTGTCTGTCTCGGAAGGGGGAAAGGGGCTGTGTTTTTGCTCTGTTTTTTTCCCCCGTTCCAGAGAAGGAAATTCTGGACTTCATAGGACACGGTTCAATTATTCAAGTTTTTACTGTATACGAGAAAGAAATTCCGCAAAAAAGTACTTTGTGATATGTTATGATGATTGCATGCTCGGACTCCTCGAGCAAGCCAGTTTTAGAGGGTTTATCCTGCTATGGCCTCTCTGGTTTTGTGCCCTACTCTCTGCTGACTAAACAGTAGTGCCTTAGTAATAGCGGTCCGGGACTTATCCTCTCTTAGCTTTTTCCCACCAAAACAAGCAATCTGTCACTCAAATTCTAGAGAAGCACTACCCGAATATCTGTCCTATCTCTAACGTCATATACCTAGTAACGGCTCGCCACCGGGATGCGGCTCACCTTGGCAACCATTGGAAACCGTAATGTGTATTTTAATATTTACATAAATAGTAGTGATACCACATGGAAAATTTGTTAGAAAGTACTTTTAAATATGGAGAATCAGAATATGAAGTTTTAAATTAATAATAAAAAATAAGGGCTCTTGTATAGTCACTTTATTTGAAACTGGTTCCTTTAGCAGATTGCTTACAATTGGGGTCAGGAACATTGAAATCAACCATCAAAGTAACAGTTTAAGCTGGTAATAAGAGCCTATAGATCCCGTATTTGATGTATGAACTGATTTGCTATTTATTGGTAGCTATTATGGGAGGTATGGTGGCTTTAAAAAAGACTATAGTTGAATATATATACTATAAAGTGCATGAGATGATATCTACTTATAGGGTTTATGTAATGCTCCAATACTTTGCAATATACTTCAATAAGATAATCCAAGATACTATATAAATTTTCAAAGTGGTTGGTTAAGTCTTCCTAATTTTATTCCCTTGTGATTTGAAAGCAATTTCTCAAGAAATACTACCTTCTGGTCTTGACCATGCAGGCTAGACATGCAGGATAAGACTAAAACCTTTTTGATATACTCTAGTCATATAGGTGAAGCTACTAGATGATCTTTAGTCCATTTGGACTATCGGATCAAGCAATTTCACATACCAACTCTAACAACACTCAATCTTTCTCTTAATTTACAGTATTAGTATAGTTACCACATGAAATCTCTAAATTCCAGACCCCAAACTGACTAAAACTCATATACTGGCTTTACCTATATGACTAGAGTATATCAAACAGGTTTTAGCCTTATCCTGCATGTGTAGCCTGCATGGTCAAGACTAGAAGGTAGTATTTCTTGAGAAATTACTTTCAAATCACAAGGGAATAAAATTAGGAAGACTTAACCAACAGCCTTGAAAATTTATATAGTATCTTGGATTATCTTATTGAAGTATAGTGCAAAGTATTGGAGCATTACATAAACTCTATAAGTAGATATCATCTCATGCACTTTATAGCATATATATTCAACTATAGTCTTTTTTAAAGCCACAATACCTTCCATAATAGCTACAAATAAATACCAAATCAGTTCATACATCAAATACAGGATCTATACGCTCTTATTACCAGCTTAAACTGTTACTTTGATGGTTGATTTCAATGTTCTTGACTTCAATTGTAAGACATCTGCTAAATGAACCAGTTTTGAATAAAGTGAGTATACACTAGGCCTTATTTTTTATTATTAATTAAAATCTTCATATTCTGATTCTCCATATTTAAAAGTACTTTCTAACAAATTTTCCATGTGGTATCCCTACTATTTATGTAGATAATAAAATATACATTTGGTTTTCCAATGGTTGCCAAGGCGAGCCGCATCCCCGTGGCGTGCCATTACTAGGTAAATGACGTTATTAACAAGAGTATTAGTTGTTCGTAAATCACAGTCTACATTTTTAATCACTCAAGTGATTCCTGTGGTAGCCATACCACTTCAACCCCAGATAATTCAAGGCCTCCGGTTTTACACCAACAAGTCCCCTGTAGCTCCTAGCCACACAGATAGCGGTAGTAGGGCATCTTGCGATCTGCTCAAGTTTTCTAATCTGTTAATTTGGGTCGAAGGGGAGCAGACCGGACCCCCCTTGCAAGTTCAACTAAGGTTCACCACACCTAACCAAACTTGAGGAAGCATGGGCTAGTTTACTCAAATGACTCTCCAGGTGAATACAAAAAGAAAAGAAGGGGTCAAAGAGATAATATACATGTGCCCATGTTAAATCATCAAAGTACATGATTGATGGGCGGACAGGGTGGTGGTGGAAGTGGTGAGTGATTGAATGTGATGCAGGGAAACCATGATTCCCTTGGACATTAAGTTACTATTTAAGTTCAACTAAGGGGACTGCTGGCTTTGAAGGCACCAGGTGGGCTGGTTATGTCTTGATTGCGAGAGATGGTGTGGGTTGAATAGTGTCCTCCTGGTTTCTGACAATTCCCGCCCTCGGTGTTCTCATTGGTCGGGGGCCTGCAATGCACGATCAGACAAATTAGCGGAAGGCAATATGGGGCACGGTGGGGGACTGTGGGACTGCCGGGTAAATGTTGGGTTGGAACAACCTATTGCCAATTGGGCAAAGCTTAGGAGAACAGCGTGGAGGTCTTGGGTGGAAGGGTAGTCTTGGTGCTCAGAGGTCATAGCTCACGACGCACAGACCGGAGAGCTGGCTACATATAGCGAACGATCATCTCCCTCCAGCTGCAAACCTCGACGCTCGCTACAACTCGCCTCCAAGCTCGCGACAGCTCGCGTTTTTTGTCACCCGCCCACCACCCCTAACTCTCTCCTTGCGCCCTCATTGTCGCCTAGGGATCTATCGGTGCCAACGATCTCCTGCGACAAGGGCAGCGGCATCTCCCCCACCGCCTCCGCCAGTGGACACATGGAAGACGCTTGATTGCTGGACTAGGTTGCTTTGATGCTATTGGTTTTCTTACTTCGCTGTACTGATCAGATATCTCCTCTCTCATTTCGGTTTTTTGCTCAATGTATTTGTTTGGCTTTGGAAAACTTGGAGCCTTTTTTTGCCTTATTCGATCATTTCGTGTGCTAAACAGGAGTAGGGACTTGTATAAAAGAAAATAAAAGAAGTGTGCTATTCTATTCTAACCGCTCGTGGGAATGGGCTCTTCTTGAATAGTCCCTCCCAATATGCTATGATCGCCCGAAGTGGAAAATACATCGGAAATATGATAGACAGTGACAATAACAATGAAGTACGAAATCTATCACAATGATAATTGATATCATCCCGTGGGCAAGAACCTAGTGTACTTGCCCATTCCAAAAGTATCCGGAAATGTGGAATCGAGGCTTGGCGCCAAGGTGCCAAGATAATAACGCGTATTTAGCCAATTGACCAAGATATTACCGGTATCACCATTCAAAACAATGACACGTGCGGTGATAAAACGAGGTAAGTGAATATATCGCTATATATGCACTTGGATACTTATAAATTTAGGAAAGGAGATCACTCCGCGCCGAAGGGCAGCAATCATAACTCTCCGGTCACTCCCCGACCTGTTGACTTTTCAAATGATTAAAGACCTTACTGGTATCCCAATCTCGACTGCAAACGACATATGGCTGCATGCCGTAGATAATGCTCGGAATGCCCGACTGGCTGAGGGTCAAAGTTTAGAAAAGCCACTCACATTGCTTGAGTTGGTGGATGCTAAATATTTGGATCCTGATACACGTTCAGGTCGGCCTGAGGCCTTGACCGAGGATGAGAAGGATCGCCTTATCACAACTGTCAAAAGAGACTTCACAACCCGACGGATGAAGCTGGTAGATCTCCGCAGAGTGGCTGGCTTGTCACATGTTGGAGATGGCACAGTTCATCGAGCATTGGTTTCACGTGGTCTGCATGCTTACCGTCCAGAGTTCAAGCCTATTTTAGGCCCAGAGCATAAGCTTAACCGTCTGGTAAGTATCCTCCCTCCCCTTTGATGGTCAGGTCTGGCAAGTTTTGCCTTTTTTCTGTATAAGGCCTAAGCTAGAGGGGTCACCTGTGGCTGTGCACTCGTCCCTGTCTCCAAAAGAGGGAATTTCGGACGTCTTAGCGCGAGGTTCAATTTTTTGAGTTCTTATCGTATTAAAACCGAAAGAGGTAGAAAATTGCCCCTAACTTAAAATACTATAGAACTACTGCCGGGAGAGGGCTACCTGGCGTCCTGCGGTTGAATGGGCAGACTACATGTTCACCGATGAAATGTCTATTGAGGTTGGGGCTGTTTTTGGACTCTCCCTTGTCTGGCGAGAAAAAAATGAAAAGTGGCACGACGACTGTGTCGGTACTAAAAAACAAAATGGTACCGCAGTAATGTGCTGGGGGGCCATCGGATGGGGGTGGAAAGGTCCATTCTTTATATGGCCAGCAGTTACAAAGGAGGAGAAGAAGGAGGCAAAGGAGGAAATTGCCAATATAAATAAAAAAATGCAGGAGGAGACGGATATGTTGAACTTTGAGTGGAAACAGTCGGAGGAGTGGAGGAGACTGCGGGATCAGGAATTGCATGTGGCTGCTGAAATGCGTGCAGCTGCAAAATTGGCTGGACATACAGCTAAGACAACACAATCGTTTCGGGGGAAGAAGTTTACTTTCAGGCCAATGAAGGTGGGGGAGGGTAAGGGGGTAGATTCGTGGAGGTATGTTACTCACTTCTGCCGGCCAACCTTATGGCCAGCATGCAAGGAGAGAATGGTAGTATACCCCAACTTCCGATTAATGGAAGATAATGCGCCATCACACAATTCCGACTTCACCAATCGTGAACGAGAAAAAGAGAATGTTCCCAAAGTTGCTTGGCCGGCAAACTCACCAGACTTCAACCCGATTGAGCACATATGGCGCTTAATGAAGTCTAGGATTCTGCGCCGGCGAGGTGAAGAAAAAATTACAACTCCTACAGAAATGAAAGCGGTTCTGGAGCAGGAGTGGGAAAAGATCACTGTGGATGAGATTAACAACGAAATCTCAAAACTACCTCTTATCATGGGAAGGTGTATGTTACAGGATGGGGGGAACAAATTTGATGCGTAGCCTATAGCTTGTAGTTATTTCTCTCTTTTTTCTCTCTCTTTTTCCTTGTTCTTTCCGTCTCTCTACTCGTTGTTTATAGCTTCATAAGTGATCGCTCGGTCCCCCTATTGCCCTTCATGCCAAGCTGGGTGCCAAGCTGGGTGCCAAGGCCGTTTTCCACATTTCCGGATACTTTTGGAATGGGCAAGTAAAGAAAGTCTCTCACACAATGAGCCATTGTGATGATATAGCCCCAGCATCAATGACAGCCACTAAGGTGCATTTCCATCTCGAGTTCCACCAATCCAAGCCGGGTAACGGCGGAGGGAAGCAGGTGACCAGGAAAAACACCAAAAACAAAGGAAACAACACTGCAGTACTAAATATAATACAAATGCCTAAAAAGATGAACCCGAGAGTGACAGGAAAAAAGTGAGTGATCCCCGGTGACTTTGAACACTGGGGAATAGGGGGACTGCGGGGGACTGCGGGGGACGGCAGGACGGCTAGTATGAGACATTTATCCCGGGGGACGGTGGGGCCCTAGTCCTTGGCAGTATGTTGCAGGGCCAGTTTGGAAAAGGGACCAGACTGGACGACATAATGTCGTCCGTCCTCGTCCTCGCCCAGGACGGACGGACTGCCCAGTGGAGAGCACTGCTACCTGGTGTATGATGTAGGAACAGAAGGAAGAAAGAACTTGGAATGGGATTAGATGGGACCTAACTTAAGGATTAAATCGAGTTTTTGACAAGCTCTACAGTCCATAGGTAGACTAGGTTCCTAGAAGGAAAAAACAAACAAGGAGATGGGGGAGGGGATGGTAACCATTTGAGCAACAAAGAAAACATCTATACTGTTCGTTAGACACAAGGGATGACGTGTGAGCAGAGAAACACATATTGATTTCTGATGGGTGAATCAGGCAGGGAGATATCTATAATCCTTAATATGCATCGCCAGGGTTCCGAATAGTCTGACCGGTCAAGTCCCAATGAGAAGACCGACTGGTCAGCCAAGAAGGGAGGAGGGGGCTTGACTTGACTGAAATATTTAGTCCAGTCAAGTCTGGTCCAGTCTAAGACTGGTCAAATATGGGATCCCTGCAAGCCTCGCTGAGTTGGCTTAGACTTGTCACAGATTGGCCATAGTTGGTTTCAATGGTCGAAGGGGTTGCATATACGGAAGTAATAGGAGAATTCGCCTATATCTGTTACACAGAAATTAAACAAGATTGCCGTTTACATCCTGTTTGAAGATCAAATACTGAAGGACTACGTGTACCTGGAAAATTAGCAGGCCTAACATGATCTGTGTTATGAACGGATTGTGGTGAGGAAGCCCTCCTAGTATTTTGGACTCAATTCTCAGAAGACAATGCCAATACAAGTGCCTGTGAGGAAAGATTCTGGAGTGAACTTGAACGATGGATGTGAGGGCAAGTGTGAGTCTTGTCGGTGGTATTTTAACTAAAGATAATAGATCTAGATTAAGTAAAAGATAATAGATCTAGATTAAGTAAAAGATAATAGATCTAGATTAAGTAAAAGAAACACCTGCCACATGAAAGATATATATACATGATCATGCTCAAAAAGATGATGTGGCCCATGCTTGAGCATAAATCATGCCCAAGCACACCGAAACTTTATACTGGAGCATGATGATGCGAAGTACTAGTCTCTTTCCACTAACTGAAATTACAGCATGGAATATCACTCGACTTGGGTAGTCCGACCTGCCCTAGTCTAGTCAGTTCTCTTGCCATTGACCGTGCAGTTGGTCTGATTCATAAACTCGGACCAGACTTGAGTATGACTAGACTGTGCAGTCCAGACTAGTCCATTCTCAGACCGTTCGGAACCTTGCGTACGTGGTTATTCCGGTCGGCTTGGTAAAACTTTACCAGGATAACAACCCTGACCGCAAAGAGGGATCCCATCTGCCACAAATGGGCGTCTCTTCTGAGTTGGATACTTGACACGTCCCAGCCTGCTTCGACTACCATTGTGGGGAATTCCGCAGTTTGCTTAAAATGCGGACCAATGGGTGGTAGAAATGTAACGTCCAGTGTTCGCAGCCGTCGGGGGCCCCCGTGGGGCCCGGCGGGGGGACTGCCAAGAGCCCGGGACGAGACGGGACGGCAGGGCGTGGTCCGTCCTCGTCTTTCATTCCTACTTGTCGGGCAGCTTTAGAAAATGACCGGACGGGACGACAAAATGCCGTCCGTTCTAGTCCTTGAACTTCGAGGACGGCCGTCATTAGGAAGGACGACGAGCCCCATGATGTGAGACATCTTCTGGTGTGGGACGGTAAGTGCCTACATAGGACCGCCGGGGATGATGGGGGACGGCGGAAACAGCGGAAAGCGGCGGGGGACGGTGGGGGACGACACAATGTCGTCCGTCCTGGTCCTTGGGTCTTACTTGTCGGGCAAGTTCAGAAAATGACTGGACGGGACGACACAATGTCATCCGTCCTGGTCCTTTGTTCTAACTTGTCGGGCAACTTTTGGAAAAGACGGGACGGGACGACGAAATGTCGTCCGTTCGCGTCCTGGCCCAGGACGGACGGACTGCCCCGTTGCGAACACTGGTAACGTCTGCCTCTTTGGCACGATCTGAATATTGGCCAAAGAAATTATTAAATTCTGCTAAAGATGGTTAGTTTCGATTGACGAACTTATGAGAATCTTGATAGAAACAAACTCGGGGCAGTCATTTCCATCATTGTATCGTCCCAAACACCAGGGATGATACCACTCGGCAAGCCTTGTTGGTTGTTGTGCGGATCCAGCTAGCGACGCATTCGTGCATCTTCGACCGCATGACGATTTCCAAGACTGTTTGGCAAGAAAACAAATGAACGGTCAGGGGGGTTAAAGGAAGGAGAATTAAAGAAAGGGGGATTGAAGGGAGAAGGATTAATGAAAGACATATTAGTGGACGAAGGATGGTGGTAAACGTCCCCCGCAGTACCGGTAATTAGTTTGCTCCTTCGAACAATTTGCAAAAGCGGCTTTCATAAGATGCATACTACGCCGCAGGGTTAGGGTTTCTGACCGCGGCGGTTGATTATTATGGTGTTGCAGAAGGAATTAGGTGCATCGTACCTTCATTGAGGAGATATAAGTGAAGGAGTGAATTGAGAATGTGTTCCCTTTGGCTTGTTTTTTCTTACTACTACGGCAGATGTATTGGTGTGCACGATAGACATTTGGATTTGTGTTGAAAATCTGCGTTGTGGAGGTAATGATTTACGGTGAGGATTTTACGCAGTGGACTGAAACCGCTTGAGTGGAGATGAGGACTATGATTGATTGATGATAACTTGGTGGAAGGAAAGACTTGAGGAAGGTTGGGTACAGGAAGGAAGGGTGTGAAGCGAGGAAAGGTGTGAAGGAAGAAAAACAAGTGGGGTGAAAACATTTTTGAGAGCTTGTGCGTCCTTTGACTAGTGCGCACACAGGCGCACACCTGCCTCTGCGGCCACCGAGTGCGGGCACATCCCGCATCAAGTGCGGCGTTCAAACTGCCATTTCCAACAATTTGTGAGTTCATTGATCTGAGTGAGAAAAGATGATCGGAGCGGATAATGACACTTGCATACACCATCACTAGCCATTACTACGAGGCCGTTGTGGGAAGTCCACGACCCTTGTCCGGGTGTATTCCCACCTTCGCGTCTATGGATATTTCACTCCGGTGTCGACTCCCTCCAGCCGCAACTGTTCTGGTCTCGTCCGAGGAAACTATTCGACTAAGATCACAACCCCAAAGAAGGAGTCGCCGCCAATCCCAAGATTCCGCAGGATGGAACGTTCTTCAACAACTACCGGGCGTCGACTCTCTCTTCCTCCAGGCTCACCGCCTGGATCTACCCCGGTATCCAAGAGGGCAGGTACCTTCCCAATGGTTTATCTACCAACATTCACCCCTAAGGAGGTTTCGCATCAGGAGTGAAGTAGCTTTGCCAGGATATGTTCCTAATCCGCCTCCAAGCCAACCATACTCCACACCTCCACGGAGGTTGAAACGGAGATCTTAACTCGCTCGTCGCTCACAGGGCTCAACCGGATCGCGTTCCCCGGTAAGGATTATTCAAGGTGATGGTTGCAATCTTGCCCGGCCCCCCTCCCCCTTAAAAATTGCTATTCCACCGCCAGTGGTGGATCAGAAGCCAATTTACAGTCAAAGACGCGCGTATCGGAAATCGGATTCCTCAATAATTTCTCCTTTGCGGACAACTGCATACGTCTCCGGAGAAGGAGATGAAGAAGACGGGTTAGTACCAGAGTCAGAGGAGGACCATTAAGAACTAAAAATGCAACGTCTGAATTATCACAGTCTACCGTGCCTCATCTAAGCTCACGCAGGACTCAATAGCCCCAATGCCGAGTTTCCAAGTACCATTTTTACCAACATCGCGCCACCTGGATGCATTGGATGTATCCCTTCCGCAACGACCGGCACTTTCATACGGTGGACTCACACAGGCAGATTTGGCTAGCCTCGGAGCCGCGGCTCAAGGCGCAAAACGCATTCCTGGCACAGGAAATGGAGCAGGAAGAACTTTATTTCTGAACATGTATCGGTCAGCATTCTATAACTATGCGGTCGATACAATATTCTAACAACCTCTTAGACAAGCGTCATTACAACACCCTAACCCTGTTCAACACTCCCTCTCCTTCCCCGAACATTTCACCTTCGGCACTTCCCCAAACAACCCCTTCTACGCGATCTATGCAATGCGCCAAACCCCGCAAGATGAAGACTTCAATGAGCAACGGGGAAAATTCCGAAGGATTAGATTGTTGATGGCGGCATGCTCGGTTCCAACGGCTGCAACGGTGGAGGGACCGCACATGCGGATTGTCCGCCGCAGTCACAGCGGTAGCTCAACAACCCCCAGAGGTCTGGGAATATGGGGTGGCGAGGTGGGTTGTACAGTATAGCCGGGCGGGAGTGCGGGGATTGTTTGGGTATCATGGCTTCCTAGTTTGGAAAGGGATTTAAGAGAGGTTGGGGGGTTAAATAACAATCTGCTTAGATTATTTCATGAGTGATACTATATTTTTTTGTGTAGTTTATTTTTCGGTCACCCATCCCCCTATTGAAGGCATCACGTTCCAATAACAATTCGGGGTTAGATTACCGGTAACAGCTAACAAAGCTACCTTTAATGTATTATCTACCGAATCATCTATTCATCCCGGTGCCCCCTCCACTCTCTGCCCCTTACACTAGTCGCTGTCGAACGCACTCCCTTATTAAAGGGCTTTTAAGCAGGAACGTACCCACGTTCCCTGATCATGATCTCAGCAATCTCACCGAGACGAGCAAGATCGAGTTCGATTTTTGTGGTGGGATTGATGCCCGGGGGGCAATCCCCCGCGTAAAATTCATCGAACGAAATCATCGGATTTTGGTGAGGCGTCGCCGGTGCGGGAAATATGTCCTATAATCATTAGACACATATTAATCAAGCTATTACCGTAAGAACTCGAATAAACGATCCTTGTGCTAGGTAGTCCGAAATTTCCTCCTCTGGAAAAGGTGCGAAAACACACAAAAACCTGCCCCGAGAGACTAGAAAAAAACAAAACACACCAGACCATACTAAGAGAGGCAACTCAAATGTCCTAGCACAAGAATCGTTTATCTGAGTTCTTACGGTAGGGGTAAGCTGCCTAAATATTCACTTACGTAGTGATCAAGTAGCGATGGGCTGCTATCTGGGCAAGCACGCGATATATAGAACACCAAGCGTACACGGGAGTTCGCGTCAGCCAGATGGAACTTGGCAAGGAGAACCACGCGGACAGCCTTTCTTGAGCCCATTTGCCACAACGAAATATCTTGCATGAGTCTCGTACCAGACTCCGCCCATCCGGATTCTAATACCACCGTAGGGAATTTTGCAATTTGCTTAAAATGAGGACCAACCCGGGGAACAAACGTAACATCGGCCTCTTTAAAAGATTCGGAAAATTCGCCGACAAAATTATCGTATTCTAGTAAACGTAATTAGTTTTGATACACAATTTGATACGCTTGATTGCCTCAAACCGGGAGCACCCATCAGCATCATGGTATCGTCCCACACATCAGGGATAATACCACGGCGGCAGGCCCTATTGATTGTTGTATAAATCCATCCACCCACGTATTCGTGCAGCTTCGTTGGCATCACGATTTTCAGGACCTTTTCCGGCGCAGAAAAATGAATACTATGAGGATTAGTTGACGGACAACAGAGGAAGCACTTGACACGCAGTTTGCTTACCGAAAACCATACCCTTCCAGATTACTGAAGGGACGTCGTAGCTTTTCCCTCACTTCCTTAAAGTGTTTGACATCAACGTCGTCAAATAGGAGCAACTCTGGTTCCCGCATCTTAATTGCTCTCACAATTTCGTCAAGCATGTTTGCGGGCATGTCCCGGCGAGAAAACACGCAGTTGGTCATGATACGTAAAGATAGAGGGTGAAAGGGAGCTGATAGTTGATCGTGGTAAAGAGACTGGTTCTGTTATGTTACCGGTTGAGAAATAAAAAAGGGTTTGGGAAAGGTGGCGCCATTAAATGCGTTACCGGCGGCGGCCCTGCAAACAGCCTGAGAGTCACAATAGGTTTTGCGTGACTGGTTACCTCCGGAGGACAACGGTGCATGAGTTTGGGAAAGGTGGCGCCTTTAAATTCGCTATGGTGGGGGACATCTGTAGCCGGAGTACTTTGCCAAGCAAATATTGCCCATCTTCAACCGCCAAAGGACTTTCAACCACCAATCCAATGAAAATTATGGCTCTATTAGGTGGTAGGGCAGGTGACCCTCTACACATTAATAGAGAGAAAATAGAAATATCTCAAGTTTTCGTAGAGATATTAGGGGTTAAAGGTAGGTCAAAATTTGGTAGAAGGAAGGGAATGTCGGGGATAGGTTGATTACTGTTAATTTCCTTCGCAGTGACTGTTAATAGGGATTTGCCAAGATACTAACCCTTAAAAAGGCCTGTCATGAGAAATTAACCTACTGTTAATAAACTAGAATGAATGTCCGCCTGTTCCGGCTACAGAAGTCGCCCACCATATCATACCACCGCCCTGCCCCTGTGCTGACCTCTGTTCCCCGTTTTTCAGAACCCTGTGTTTAGGTTCTTCATGCAGGGAATGGGTACAGCAAACCGGTAGGGGCGACATATATGCCGCTATATCTCTTCTAGCCTCCTTGTATCTCCACTTCCCTCCCGGCGCCATGCGAGGGCGTCGCGCGTTGCGTAGGGTTGCTTGTGTTACCATGCCGTGGGAATTTTTGGTCGTCAGTGCGTGACTCTCGATTACCCGGCATAAACAGGGGCAAAAACATGTCCATAAAATTCCAACACCATTGGTTTCTTGCAATAATCCCTTTGTGGTGTAGTTGGTTATCATACCAGTCTACAGTACACTGGTGGTCCCCGGTTCGAGCCCGGGCGAAATCACCTGTCCATTCTCCCACCAAATCCTTTTTTTCCTTTATCTGGCCTAATGCCATTGTTTACGTACTCAGATACTAGGGATTCACTATAATCTTTATTACTATGTAAAAGGACCGTGCCAATCTAGGCTTTGATCCCTACGGCAGCACATTCCCGAGGTACGCCAGCTCAACCTTCCTATCCCACAGTACATCTGGAAAGTACCACTAGTGCGACCTGTGAGTACCCCACCACGGGGACCGGAGGCCGGGCCAGAGGACAGCAATCTTCAAAAATAAAATACAAAAGAAATCTTAGGATAGTCCACGAACAACTCAGGATAAAATTATGAATAGCGCACGCACGAGTATGGGCGTGTTGAAGACGAGACGGTCCGTGGTTGGTCATGCAACCTAAAGCTTATGCAATGGCCAAGTTAGCCAATGGAGTTGTTCGGAATCTCGGAATATGTTAAAAAATATTCTCTAGAGCTTGCATTTTGCTTGGGGATATTTCCTATTCACTGGGGGATATATTCCTGTGGCTCGGGAGTGGATAGAGGCTTTATTAGGAGAATAAAATCTTTTTTGTGGAGATTCAGTTCTCTGGATGGTATGGGGGCCCAGCTCAGAGGGCTGCTATGAGCCTCCGATAGGACTAGACTGCCTCTAGCAGTTTATACAGGGCAGCGCAATCGCAGGACGGCCCTTGTTAGCTAAGACGGCGGGCCCTATAGTGTGACAGAGGGCTTTCCCCATGTAGGTGGAGGACTGTAGGACATGCCATGGGATGGCTGGGGCGATTCCCGATAGATAGGAGGGACAGCGGGAGTGGATGGGAAGGCAGGAGACTATTGGGAGGAGAGGAGTTGAAAGTGGAGGTAATGAACGGGGGAGAGTAATTTGCCATGAAGCTGTTAAGGAGTTTGGTGGCACTTTGAGGAAATCTGTGGAAAAGAGATGGATGAAGGGTGGAATCGGGAGGCCAGGGGGGGGTAGGACATGGGACGTGGGGACGGTTGAAATTGGGGTGGAAAATGGTGCTAATGATCGGACAAACAGATTTCAGCAGAATGAAATGAAAAGTAGGGAAATTGAATGAAGGCAACTTGTATTGAATCAATCATGGAGTCGTTAGAGAGCTGGAGGAAAGCAGGGGAAAAGAAAAGACACGACGAGAAGGATGCGGGGAGACCGGGAGAGCTGGGAGAAACTGTTAAAAATCGAGGGGTTAAGAATTAATGTAAGGATCGCACTGGAGGATTTTAGGTGGCGAAGCCTAGTATATCATAAAAATGAGAGTAATTTCTGTTGAAGCGATTAAAGAGTGGCGAGATAGGTGGAAAAATCAAGGAAAGGAAAGGAAAGGAAAGGAAAGGAGAGACACGACCTGGAGGATGCGAGATGGCTGGCCTGGGTCTGATGGTGGGGATTGTTCAAAATAGAGGGTTCGGAAATTGAGGTCGTGATCAGACTAAGGGATTTCAGCAGCGTGAGGTGTCAATGAAGAGAGTAATTTTAGTTGGAGTTGGAGAGTTGGATGATAGCTAGAGAAAAGGAAAAGAAGGAAGAGAAGGAGAACGGATGGCTGGAAGGCTTCGGGGCGGCGGGGCGAGGCGGGATGGTGGGTAACCATTGAAAATGGCAAGGTCTAGTGATCCTAGCTCTCCTTTTCGGATGTCTGTTCTGAATAGCATTCTTACCCCTACAGCACAGAAAAATCGTGAGTACAAAGACAACTTCGTGGCCCAATAGACGCAATGAATATTTACAAACAGGGAACTGGAGACCTCTCACCATTTCAGTCCACAACTTCCAGACTCCCCGCCCTCACGCCCCCGTCGTCACAACCGTGTCTCTTCCAAACAGAGTCAAGACCGGCTTCTTTTCAAAGGCAATTTATTCACTACCCCCCGTCAATGGCCGATACTCCACCGAAATCGCTGCCCCCCACTCCTCCCGATGCCACAGAAGGTATCGATATGGGAACCGTCGAGAGCCCACAGGTCCCCTGTTCACTGTCCAACTAATCCTTGACAAACTCTTTAACATTAATCTCGCCAATAAGGAGTAGCGGTCGTCGCGTGATCAAATGCGTGCGTAACGGATGGTAACGACGACGATGGACAACAGATATATGGAAACATGAGTACTCCCTGACGATGGGGATCAAAAGCCAAGTCAGCTGCCACAAGGTGGGATCAGACTCATCAGGAACTTACGATGGTTGCATCGCAACCCCTACAACTTGAGCATGTTTTTTTGCCACTATACGATGTTTTTGCTTCTAACTTACCATCTGTCGGGATGTGGATTAGAAGGTCGAGGATCATTCTGCCCAGGTCTTCTAGTGCACGAAAGAGTACATTGATTCTCAATGTGTCCCGAATATGCGTGTGCCTGCGATCGAAATTAAGTGTACTAGTACCGCCTGGGAGCACTGCATGAGGAGGGATCCTAGGCAGATTGGCAGAGGCAGGGTTTCTGCGGAGACGTTCTCAGAGATCATTAATAGATTGAACCCATTGTTTATAAAGCAATGGTGAGCGCTCTCCTTTTCTCTGTCATCAGCGGTGAATAAAAGTTGATAGAGGTAGTTCTTCTGCGCTACTCTCTTTTCCGGGGGTCTTGGGGTCTCGAATATGGCTTTTGAGTATTTCAGAGCCAAAACCATAAATAATCAGGGGCCGTAACTTGCCTCTACCGCTCCTATGGTCGACCATTAGGGCCCTTATCGACAGCTCCATCAACAAACAGGTTACCCAAGTGTCCCCGGAAGTCCCACGCCTACTACTCGCGGGCGGGAATACAAATCTAGGGAATTAAGGACCCGCGGGAAGAAATTTGCAACGGCAGTCATGTGAATTTGGGACCGGGAAAAGCCAAGCTTGACGGGCTCGCGGAGGATGTAATATGTTCATGGGAAAGGGAGGTGGCTTGGTATGATATATAAAATGGAGTTTTTGTTAATGGTTTAGAATATTGTTTTTTTGTCTTTCATTCTTACGTTCGAAGGTAAGAAGGATTATGGGCAGAGACTATACCCTATTGAAGTTGATTTCGCAATCCTACTGTCGTAGTCCGTCATATCCGGCGACTTGTTATTCGGGTATAGTACTAACTTATATCGAGACCGGAGCTACGAAGCAAAATTTAATCCTGCAATGCCGATGGACATCTTGTCATCTCTTCGTACTCCCCCAAGCACTTGAGCTAGGAGTGTTGCCACCCCGTGCAATGTAAATGATAAGTGGAAAATAGCCTGACGATTCCTTAACATCGTGACCGATCGTCTTTAGAGAATTATTAGCTAGGTCAGTTAGAGTCTGTCACCTTCCTTATCTCATCGAGCCTTGGCCCCAAAGACTTCTGTCTCTTGTGCTAAAGCATGTGGAATCTAGGAATAGGAGAAGGGATTGCTTCAGAGAGAATCATCTCACTCTTACGATCCGCTTCACAATTTCTCACTTGTCTGTAATATTCTGTAAAAACAATTATCCGGCAAGTTCCCACGAACTCGCATTCGTTCACCGGTCCGCCAGTCACCATGCTTTTACCCAACCATTTACTAGCGATTGCGACCTGCTCCTCTGCGACGAGGGCTATCATGCACCACTAGTTTTCCGAGCAAGATGTCTCCTCCGGGGATACCGCAACACAACCTTTGGAATCTTCAAGAAGAATTACGGCGGAAGAAGATTTAAGCATGATACGGCTGCTGTGCCCCCAGTCAGCGCCAGGATTCAAATTTACCAAGCCACTACTCGCAATTGACCCCCCGCCAACGCTTCGGTGGCCTAACCATAAAGCCACAAAAGTATTATAGCGAGGGGGGTATTTTCTGCGATACCCCTGAGCGCCTACGATCTCAATTAGACCCTGAGACCCCATCTCAAGATCTGGTCGAGTTTCTCGGCACGGCAATGGGCTCTTCTCTCCACCCCACTTCCGGGAGCTCCGGTGAGGGATTCAGGGTCCTGCCGTTGGTCTATGAGCGGTGCCACGGCATACCTTACCACCACCGCGCGAGTGGATTGCCTGCACACCCCACCCTCCACACACTAACCAACCTTATGCAGAACTCGCACCACACAAAGAAACACTTATGCCACCTCATCGATGTTGCTGACATCCGCATGTCACTGCAGCCGAGACTGCACGAGCACCTCTACCAGAATTTGTCCAAGCTGCTCCGATGCCTGTTCACTGTCTCCTATATTATTACTAGGTTAGATACCGTCATGGCTTCGAAACGGTAGGTCTCTAGTTTGATGACATACATCAAGAAAAGCATCATGCATGCCCTTCCCGGGGACGAGTGAGTCGAGATCACGGTGGATAGGATTCAGGTAATTTCTACCAGGAATGGTTGGGAGTCTGGTAAAGTAACGGGTGATATCCGGAGCAGGACTGGTGCATATGGATTATTGGCGGGATAAATGTTGGGAAGTCCAGATTTGTGAAGGAGAGTGGCCTGAGTGTGGGGAAAGAAGGCCAGTTACGAGGGAGGGAGCGCAGGAGTATGGGACTTTGCCGGAGGGTGGTGAAAGTACTGAGGGGAAAGCGGAGGGGAACGCGGAGGGGAAAGAGGGAGGTTATGGGGAAATGATTGACTAGTCCGGGTTTCAGCGGTGGGTTAGCTGTGGCAAGAATGGACTGCCGGGGCACGTTCGCTCGAAATTGCAGATGGCCCTAGCTACGGACAGGTGGGCCAAGGGACAGCTGTACACCATCAAGTCAAGTAAATGCCCCCCCTCATTCTGATATCTACATCTAACGGCTCATGAGGGAAAAAAAAACATAAAACATGATCCTCGGGGGCCTAATCCTTATAACCCCCGACATAAGCGGGAGAAGTGCCCTAGTAGTCCCCTTTCGTTAACCAGTCGGTACACATCGCCTCGATCTACAAAGTCTTGAAGTGGCTCAAGCATCCAGAACCCGAAAGTGTGGATTATCTCTCTACCGGACTTCAAACCTCGCTCCCCTCCGAGAATCCTTTATGCCTACCCCATTTTTTGCCTTAGTAGGTATTATCCAGATAACGGGCGATATGAAGTTACAGCGCAACCAGTGCCTCTCCCCGCACGAGCTTCAGGGCCTCCAGTACATTATCCTTGTCCGGGGCGCGCTGCTCAATACCACCCTCTCAGGCCATAGTTGTACATGAATGAGCCGGCGGGGGAACATGCAGGGCATAGAAAGTTTTCTCCCCCGTGCTTTTCCTCCCCCCCTATCGCTTCCCCGCCTTAAACTTCCTTCCTGTTCTTCACTTCCCCCGTGATCCCCCTCCCAAAGCATTTGACTAAAACGAATCATGACCTTCTTCAAGTCTTAATACAAACTTTGTTGTTCACTTGGGCCTCTCCACACCGCTGCAGAAAGCCCTCATCGATGACCACATTAACGCTGCCAAATGGCCAACACCGCACACAATTCCTTTCCCGGGATCAACGAGAAATAATATCTCTGGAGGCCTTTCCGAAAGCTTGCCCAACTAAGAAATAAAAGAAACAGCCGCAGGACACACTAACCGGAATGAGATTACTGGATAAGCTGAAGAAGAGAGTGGCTAACCAAGTGATCGATCAGGATACTAGCTGAGGAAGGACTAGGGTTATATATCTCCGGATTGCCGCAGGTACAGCGAACCCCCAAGAAACACCATTCAGATATATCCTGATCCCCTGCGATCCCAAGCAATCCAGAGCCACCGTGATGTCTTTCGAGAATCATCTTAATGTACCGCGCTTGTGAGAGATGAAGACTTCGGTTGCTGCGTCCTCTTCGGATTTCCATACCGAGAAATGTGGTAAGCGGTCCGAGATCGGAAGTTCAGTCTGAAAGGAAAATACTTCTCTTGCGAAAATAAATGATCGAATCTCAGGAAATCGTAGAGAGGAAAGCAAAGAAAAGAAAAGATCCCTGGAAAAAAACCCGCACCATAGGCTCTATTCCGCCAAGCGCAAAGCAAAAATTATCCTACCCATCACCCTATTGAAAGCGGTATCGAACCCGAAACCAAATACCCATATCCTATTTTCTATCAGCACCGGATATGGAAACAACCATTGATCGCCATGTTCTTAATCACTGCGCACCTCATATGCGCAAGCCCTGCTACTGCGTATCTCCTCACCCCATGGCCATTAGGCAACATCGCGACAATCACAGAGCTCTTTCCTAACCATCAAAGCACGTATCAAGGGAAAGAAAGGGGGGGGTCCTCATATAGGTACGGGGAATCGGGGTCGGAGAACCAACAGCACCTTCCGGCTCCATCTACTAGTGAATTTGAGGGTGGAGGGAAAGCGAAATGAAGGGATCCTTTCGGTCTTTGTTTCTTATCTTACTTCTTTTTTGGTATATCAGGTGTTAGGTTCAGAATTCATGAGGCGCTATGGTATGCTAGACTGGGGTGGGAATTAAATTACGGGCCTTGTTAGCGCATGTGTGGTTAAGGTGCTATTGCCTGCCGGGGCTGACATCGAAGTCGTGTTCTTATGCTTGTTCCGAGTGATATTCTATGAATGACCCTGAACAGGGCATACTTAGGCGAGATCAAAGCTGGGCTCCGGCCGCCCAAGGCGGGAGCAACCAGAAAGTCATCTGAACTCCAGATCGGCCTGTTCATTAAAAAACACCACTTTCGATAGACTTTCTGGTTTCGACGGATTTACATTCCCTTGGGGTGGATATCTTGAGAATCGCCAGCGCTTTGTGGTATGATTGATAACATGACCTTGGCACATCGAGAACAACAGACACATATCTGAAGTTTATTATCTCTCATAAAGGGCAAATAAGAATATTCTGGAAGTCGGAGAAGGGAGTAGGGGTGGGGTTTGAAGAGGAGAGAAGAGAAGAAATGATGAGAAAGGAAGAGAGAGGAAGAGACAGGAGTAAAGAATGGTAGAGAAGAGATTAGGTGGAAGAGAAGTAGCGCTGTGGATGTTATTGCAAGGAAGTGAGGTTGAGAAAGGAAGAAGATAGAACGCGCAGGTCAGGGTTCCGAATGGTCGGCGGAAGACTGGACTGGACTAGCTAGTCCTGTCGAAAGCCAAGTCTAGTCTAATAGTGGAAATTAGACCCACTGGATAGTCAAGGTTATCGGAACCGACTCGGCCAGGACTGGTCTGACTATGCACGGTCCTTTGACAGATTTACTGTTTTTACCAGAATATATTTCATTCAAATAAAGCTTTTCTTTATTAAACTTATTGTTTCCATTAATTATACAGTGGAGATAGTGCCTCGCTTGGATTAGGAATGGGGAAAAATAGGTTCTCAAGTATGGAACTTTCCCCCGTGCACCAAGTGAGTGATATTACATGACCACAGACTACAATACTGAAAACAAAGTATTCGGGTTCAGTGTATCTACTTTCTAAACGGCGGAAGTACAGAAAAACTACTATCACTTTCACGAACTTCCAAGTAGAAAGGTAAACAGCACAAGCTTCAATCAATTCAACTTCTCTAAACTAACCAAAC
>Ga0307513_10000718_pt1 | contig 47537 bp, 45 predicted proteins | sample 15_EM_MG_FD_202174 | JGI IMG/M metagenome (GOLD analysis project Ga0307513, IMG submission 202174) | Populus trichocarpa ectomycorrhiza microbial communities from riparian zone in the Pacific Northwest, United States - 15_EM | ecosystem: Host-associated > Plants > Roots > Unclassified | place...
CTCCTTTTTTTAATTTTCCACTCCCCACCGCTCCGCCCCCCCCCGCCCCCCCCCGCCCCGCCGCCCCCCGCCCCCCCCCCCCCCGGCTGGAAGGCCACACTCGAACGAGAAGAAAAGGGAGCAGAAGCGGCAGAAGGGAGAGGGTTAATAAAGAACCTCTCTCTGGGATCAAGATCTCGCTGGAGTCTGGCTAATCGTCAGGATTGGACGGCTGAATTGGGGAGTTCGGGAAAAAGTGTGTGGGAGGGATGATGGATGTGAAAGATGAGTTGAGCTGTATGTAGAGATACGTGTTCGAAGTTAGTGCAGGAGTTGGCGGCGGAGGGTTTCCAAGAAGTTTTATCTGCAAGTGTTGGACCAATTGCGGGTGGTAGAAGTGGTGAGGAAAAGGGGGGCCGAAAGGAAGAAAGGAAAAAGCGATCTCTTATGAGGCGTCGTCGGCACCGCCACAGGTGATATCCGTTGATGTGCTAGAGTTGGAGAAGGGTGAAAAGATTGTGATATCGGTACTACCTTTTTTGCACGAGTTATCGACAAGGCATGCCAGTTCTAGAGCTCGGGTAGGAGTATGTTGGCGGTACGGTAATTATATAAAAATTCCACACTTTAATGCTATCCTGCCTTTCACAGTGTCCCAAGCCTCACAAGTGTCTTCAAGGCACAGAATTACGCCGAGTCCGAATAAATCAACACCAAAAGGAAGAAAACGACCCCCGATAATACGTGTCGGAACGAACCCTTCAATTGAGCTTCCATCACTCAGCCACTATGGAGTTCGCGTCCAGAACGTAATCCCGACACCGTACCACCCACACGATACGAAGACAAAGGCCTGAACTCTCTCATCAAAAGCACAATACGGGCAGGCACAGTCATAAACAACCCACGTAAGCCTTTGTACCCAAGTGCGATGTCCGTACCCGTACTGTACTCGAGCAGAACTTAGGCAACAAGACTCACCACGCCCATCACCATCACCATCACCATCATCTCCATCTCAATCCCATTCGAGGATGCCCCATCATGAATGCAATCCAGAGCCCCTCTTCACTTTCAAAACCCCCACATCCTCCTCGCCTGCTCTCGCCCAAATCCTTATAGGTCGTACACCTGCTCAAGTACCGGTACTTTTTACGAACCTTCGATCTATTGGTCGGGCAAATTTTTGAGAAAAAAAGGCGGGGGTTTTTGGAACCTTTTCGCTTCTCCACCAGTAGGCCTAGGTTTAGAAGTGCCACGTAGACGCGCTTCCTCATCTCTGCATGAGTTACGAGTAATACTCGAGTACCGGTAGCGGTTATAATCGAGAACGGGAAGGTCGGATGGTTAGGCTACGAGTAGGATGGAGGCCTTTATGGCGAGAAGAAATTTTCAACCCCGATATCAATGTCGATAATGTACCCGTACCGTGACTGCGGCTATCGATGCCTGTGTCCTCACTAAAGTGCCGTGAAGCTATCGATAATAGTGATAATAATTCCCATCGCTAGGGTTCTCAATTGACCCAGATGTTACGTACAGCACAATACAATGCCCCCAATCCATCGGTCTCGATCCTAACCGCCTCGATGGCAATCTGCCCTACGCCTCGTGAGTACTTAGGGCATTCGAGTACGAAATGTTAACGACAAAGCCGAAGATGCCACATAACGGCACTTGTAGCCTCGATATCGGTTGGCCAGATCTTTTGCCCAATGCCCTTTGCTGCCTTGTAGATTGCAGGTGAAGGCTCGATAAGAAGGAAGGAATAGCCCCATTATGTTTCGGCTACCGCACGGATATGCAGTGCTGGCAGCCCTGTATAGGTCACATGACTAGCGTTGTTCCCGAAGGAAGTTAACTTATGCTTCAGATGGAAATGGGGAGGACAGCAATAGCGTACCGTACCTGACAGCTGTGTTTTCCAACCACGGAATTGATCTCCAAGTTGCCAACCAATGTGCTCGAGTGCACCTTCCTGCTTATAGTAAGTATCGGCTCGGGTAAACAAATACTGAAGCCTCTCTTCATGTGAGGAATGTGCACTGTGTCCTGGTTCTTGTGCGGGGAACTTCAAGCCTCCCTCCCACCGTACCTTTACGAGTGAGTGCGCAGGAGGTGTTACCATAGGCAGAAGGCCGCTAGAATCTATGGGGGAGTTAATTGAGGTTAAGCAGCCGAATATATCCCTGTTTGCCCCGGTTAAGAATTACTTACTCTTGTATTAGTACACATACGGCATCATCACAAAGTTAGCGGACAGTTAACTAGGCTAACCTATAAAATAACTCCCCCTTTGTGCGAAAACATCTCCTTGGGCGCTGGGACAAGTGTCAGGGATAAAGTTTTCTCTCATTTTATTTAGGTTAACCCGCAAAATAATCCCTGTTCTGTATGAAAACATCTCTCCGGGTACTTGCACTTGTACCGTAAAAAACCGACTACTGGTAGGCGTTCGATAGCTCCCGGGGAAAACGCCCCCAATCCGCTAGTACTTTACTCGAGCACCGTACTGCACACTACGGTATTCCCACTTTCGCCTCAACTGTACAAGGCTGTGCCCAACCCAAATGCCCGGAATGAAGGCCCCAATTAATAGGAGTTTTCGCCCCGCTACTCCAGTCAGGAACGAGTGAGAGTGCCAAGACAAAGTGGTGCCGGTACTTGTGGCCAACTTTATCCTCTGAAACATAGAACAACTACCTTCGCTCCCTTTTCCTTCTTTGACCCTTTTCCCTCCTTCTCACAGCAACACAGCAGCGGCAAGCAACGGGAAACCGACAATCGATTAATCATGAGGTCCCCATTCCTCATCCTCACGCTTATAGCGGGTCTCGCGACCTTTGCGTTCGCATGGTCTAAAGAGGGTATGTTGTCGCTGGTACTGCCCGGCAAAAGCCAATCAGTACTGCTGGATGTTGACACATATACCAGATCACGAAATTTTCCGCCTCCACGATGAGGTTCAACTTCACGAGGGAAAGGATACCACCTTCTATGGTAACGTCCCTCTCTCCCCTCCCCCCGCTTAAGCCCCCAACTAACCAATCCCCTACTCGAACAGACTTCATCGGCTTAAAGAATGGCCCCTCAGCCTCCCAATCCGACATAACCAAAGCCTACAAGAAGAGATCCATCCGCATGCACCCAGACAAACACAAGCCCAAGCCGCCACCGGGTGTAACCTACACCAAGCAACAACTCGCCGAGCTACACAAGCAAGCCTCTGAGCGCTTCGCTCGTTTCCGTCTCGTTGTTGCCATCCTCACCGGCCCAGGACGCGAGCGCTACGATCACTTCCTCAAGAACGGGTTTCCGAGATGGCGCGGGACTGGGTATTACTATTCGCGGTTCAGGCCCGGCCTGGGGAGTGTGCTGGTAGGATTGTTCCTGTTCTCCGGGGCCATGCATTACGGTGTTCTCTGGTTGAATTCGAAGCGCCAGAGGGAGTTCATGCGCGAGTATATTAAGAATGCGAGAACCGCGGCGTGGGGCAAAGGCGGGGTCCCTGGCTTGAATGATGTCCTCGAAGCCGCCGCCTCCGGCAGCAGTGGCGGGGAAACTACCGGTGCGGAGCAGAAGTTGAATAGAGCGGAGAGGCGCGCGGGTAAAGGAAAGGCTGTTAAGGAATCTTCCAAGTCCGGGTCTGCAACCCCATCTACCCAACACACGACTAAGCGCCGAATCCAAGCCGATAATGGAAAGGTCCTCATCGTGGACAGCGCTGGATCCGTCTACCTTGTCGAGCAGGATGAGAACGGGAAAGATGTCCACCTTATGCTCGACCTCGACGAGATTGAGGGCCCAAAGCTCAAAAATACTCTACTGGTTACATTGCCCTTGTGGATATTCGACAAGACTATCGGAAGGCTCATTCCCGGACGTAATGCTGCTACCGATGGGGATGGAGCACACAATAGCGAGGAGGACGCAGACGAGGACGAGGAAGTCGTCACCAGCTCCGCCGGCGAAGAGGTCGTCGTTAAGAAAATGATCAAGAAGAAGGGCGTCGCGAAAAAGGGGGAGAGGAGCGATGGCTTGCCCAGGAGGAAAACCGCAGCGAAGAGGCCTGCAAAGAAGTAGTCCTTTCTAGAAACTTTGTTGGGGGGGGGGGTTTTCTTTCTTTTTCTTTTGTTCTACTTTAAAAACAAAATGGGTGCTTTGTATCTGTTAGAATGGCTATTGTTCTTGTTGCTTTATGCTGCGATGGGAGTGAGAGCTGTGTGCTGTCTGGGCGGGAGTCGTCGTTCGGATGATATCATACAGTGCTTTCGGGAGTCTGCATATGTTTACTAAAATTCGCGAATGGGCGAGATTAGACTAAATGTCCGTAAACAACGACCGCAACAGCGGCCTCTATTTGCTACCGCAAGAACGTCCCTAAAGACTGTAAAAACAAGGAAAAGTATGATAGCCTAGATAAAACCATCAGACAGAACCCTCGGTCTTCCCATTCACGTGGACCCTACCCTCGATGCTTGTTTGGTCGCAGCCTACGCACATTTAATCCCATCTCAAGGTAACCTAGCACCTTGCCCAACTCCAGCAGAGCAGAGTACAACTCTACCTCAAATACCCCTTTCCCGTGCTATGCATTCAATTCATCGCAGAATTCTCTACCCCCCCTACCACACCCGCACGTAATAAACCAGCCTCTAGGGAAGAAGAAAAACTCACTATAGGAACTGATTCAACCGACACATCATACAGTACCATACCATACCATACCCCCTCCTATAAATCCTTTTAACCTAAGCTAGGAATGCTTCTGTGCTTACTCACCCCCAAGCCAACTTACACCATCATTCATGGGCGGTCACTCGCTGTTCGTTCATACATGTTCCCTACGCCGCGGTAATAGTCCCTCCTTCCCCTCTTGCTAACACCAGGCAGACAGACAAGTGCGCGAATCCCTGGGTTACCATCCTTTTCCTTGTCCCCGCGCACTTGGCGTGGTTGAGTCGGTGGGTGGTGCAGTGATCGCGGGTATTTTGGAGGGGCTTCGGGGGTATGCTGTGTTGAAAGTGGATCCCCCGCCTGGGTTGCGGTTATCGGCGGCGCGGTGGTCTGGTCTGGTACGGTTTGTTGGATAGGAGGAATGGCGGCGGGGAGGGGGGGGGTTATTAAGGGGGTTAGTTTGTGGGTGAGGGGGACCAAGAGGTGGCAATAGGAGGGGTTCTGGAGTGATGTATGCGAGCAGAGGCAGAGCCGGAACACAGTGGAACCGTCATCTCATGGAAATGTAGGTATCATATGGGTTCCCGTCTGTGGGGGGGGCTGGGTGTCGCGCGCCCTCTGATTGATGGTATCCCAGGACATGCTTTGGTCATTACAACCTGTCTCTGCATATATATGAAAGATCGACTTAAAGTTAAATGCCTAATGACCACGCAGGTGGTGATCAGAACATTCCCCGATTCGGCATTGGATGGATGTCCAGCAGTTGGTCATCGTACATCTGTTTGATTCGCTATGTCTATCTCTGAAGGGGGAAGAAAAATGAGATAATTTAGTAGATGTTAGTTATTTCCTCTGGCTCTGTTTAAGCTAGGCACCACAGCTCATCAGATATACAGTTGGGCCATGGCTCTAGGATTGTTCGTTATGCTATTTTGGGAATTATGTGTTGTCGGTATTAGAGGGGAAATGCGGGATGGACGGGATGGAGGGAGCAAATAATCGTAAAATTGACAGATCTTAAACATAGCCCCGGGGAGATCAAGAGCCATTACGGCAACCATATATCGTAGCACCGTGCTCCCGGAAAACGTGGTTTCCTCCGGGTTTTCAGGTTTAATTCTCCTCAGGGGAATCGATCAATAAAAAATATCACAATGTCATTCCCTCAGAGGTGATGGGGATGGAGGGGTGAGGGTGGAGGAGGAGGAGGACGTAGGGCTTGGTATCACATGTACGGTACAAAACGTCGGGCCTCACTTCTTCCGCTCTGCTCCCTCTGCGGATATGCGGTAGCCTTGAAGAAGGACGTATCATAACGTGGGGACACGGGAGCCTTATTGCTGGCGATAGTTGGTAGGTTTGGAAAACCAAGCAGGGTGGTCTTCAGCTAATTTTTGAATGGTAGCAGGGATCTCTGGAACAAGTGAACAACGCAGGAACAGCGCCGCTCAACAGAGTTGTGGACCTTGGAAGTTTTCACAACGCAAACTTACTGGGGCCCCTCCGCCGCTTTCCTTTCCTTCTCCCTACCAAGAAACGTGAAAGAAAGAAGGAAGGAAGGAACAAAGGTCAGGGAGATCAGTTCAAGTCTGTGTCATGAAAAAAATAGAACATATGATAATGCAGAGAATCTCCAAGCGTGGACTTAACCCTCCTTAAAAAATACAATTAAATTTTGATAGCAACATGGTATATCCCCCCTTCCACCCTACTCTCACGTCAAAATCCGTGAACAGGGAGTATCAAACCTTCCACCGGCCACGCTAAAATAGCTAGCAAACGCTCTGGTTTCTGAGCCCAGGTTTTAGGATTGGCCAGGGATGGAATCCTAAGGCGGGAATGTCGAACGAGAGAATGTTATATATAGACCCTCTTGGGGGCTAGAAAAGGAACCGAAGGAGGGGAGGAGAGGTATGATGGTATCGAGAGTGCCGAGCGTGTCGATAATAAGGCGATTGCGGAAACTAGGCGCCCCAGGGCCCAAACCCTAGGGCGGCGGGAGAGCTTATATCGTACCCAAGAGGTCTGAAGCAGGTGGGTTACGCAGGCTGCGGCTCGCTGGGCCTGGGAGTCTAACCTGTCGGGACTGACATCATCCGTTCCTGTAGCAGCTTCACAACTGCCTCGTGGCCGCCCTCAGTGGCCCAGCAGAGCGGTGTTCGGCCGTTAAGATCTGGGGTGTGGGGGTTGACATCGCTCCGTGCTAGCAGCAGCCTCAGCACTCCCTCCTGCCCTTTCCTGGCGGCCCATGCGAGCGGTGTTCGGCCGCATTTATCTGGAAAGTCGGGGCTGACACCATTCCGCCCCAGCAGCAGCTTCGCTATTCCCACGTGCCCAAATTCGGCAGCTTGCGAGAGGGGTGTTTGACCCTGATCTGTTGGCATGTTGGGGTCAACATCTTCCCGTTCTAATAGCAGCTCCACAGCCCCCTCATGGCCATTTTTGATAGCATACAAAAGCGGTGTCTCGCCCCATCGGGATGGTTTGTTAGGACAGACGTCCCTACTCTCTAGTAGTAGCTTTACTATTCCCACGTGCCCAAGTCGGGCAGCCTGCAAGAGGGGTGTTTGGCCCCAATCCGTTGGTGCGTTGGGGTCAATATCTTGCCGTTCCAATAGCAGCTTCACAACCCCCTCATGGCCATTTTCGGTGGCATACAAAAGCGGTGTCTTGCCCCATCGCGATGGTTTGTTAGGGTAGACCTCCCGCTTCTCAAGTAGCAGCTTTACTATTCCCACGTGCCCAAGTTTAGCTGCTCGCGACAGGGGTGTTTGACCCCGATCTGTCGGCGTGTTGGGGTCAATATCTTCCCGTTCTAAGAGCAACTTCACAGCCCCCTCATGACCATTTTGGGTGGCGTGCAAAAGCGGTGTCTCGCCCCCTAGCGATGGTTTGTTAGGGCAGACGTCCCTCCTCTCCAGCAGCAGCTTTACTATTCCCACGTGCCCAAGTTGGATAGCTTGCAAGAGGGGTGTTTGGCCCTGATCTGTTGGCGTATTGGGGTCAATATCTTCCCGCTCTAATAGCAACTTTACAGTCCCCTCATGGCCACTTTCAGTAGCATAGAAAATCGGCGTCTCGCCCTCTCGCGATGGTTTGTTAGGGCAGACATCCCTCCTCTCTAGTAGTAGCTTTACTATTCTCACGTGCCCAAGTCGGGCAGCTCGCAAGAGGGGTGTGTAACCCTGATACATTGGCGTATTGGGGTCAATATCTTCTCGTTCTAACAACAACTTCGCGGTCCCCTCATGGCCACTTTCGGTGGCGTACAAAAGCGGTGTCTTGCCCCATTGCGACGGTTTGCTAGGGCAGATGTCTTTCCTTTCTAGAAGTAGCTTTACCACTCCCTCATGCTTATTTTCGGCTGCAAAGGAAAGTGGTGACCGGTGGGCTGGGCCCAGCCTATCGGGTTTGATACGCTCCTGCCCCAGCAGTAGCTTTACCACTTCCTCGTGCCCGTTCTTAGCAGCCCACACAAGTGGTGTTGCATCCGTGTGATCTTTTTTGTTAATGTCGCAACCCCCGATTTCTATGAACGCAGCTGCAACCTCAACAAGTCCGAACAAGGACGCACAGTGCAGCCCAGTGAACATGGAGAGAAAATTGATATCGTGGTGACCCACTACTTGCTTCAAAAGTAATCTAGCGGATATGTTGTACTTGTAGACATCTCGCTGGTCAAAAAGAGCCAGCGCAAGAGACTTAGCCAAATCGGAAAGGCCCATTTTGGCATGGATTCCCCAATATACCGAAGAATATTCGACAAACGGTACATTTTTGACACTAGGAAAGCGCTGAGTGGAAAGCTCTCTGACCTGCCGGGAATTGAGGTAAGTCAAGCAGGCCTCCGCCATCGTCGGGTGAGCTCTATCAAAAAGGCCAGGCTGAGTAGAGAGGTACTCTTGGAGGGTAGTGTGAATCAACCGGACGGTCGAAGATTCCTTGTCGACGGCCACAAGTCCTTGACTGCATGCTTGTAATGTCCATATCGAGGGGACATTCTCGGTATTGAGATTTGTGTACCCGGTCTCGACTGCTAGGGCGTGGCACAGCTCGTCCATCGCCAATGGTCTCTCCGAATGAGAGACCCACATCAGAGTGGCCATACCGAGCCTTGCCTTTTCACCACCCTGAGCCCTTATCCGTCTAAGGGTCTCACAGTATATATCGCCCAAGCCCAAGCCATCCTTCATTTCACGAAGCCTTTTCCGCCTGCGATGTATGGTTGGCTCTTGAAGAATAGCATCGATGCTAAGAGAGACAAGCAGGAATCTAGATATGTCCTTTCATCAGCAGGCAAAGATGGCAGGTTTCCCGGGGGGGCGCTGCTCCTACTTACATTTCCGAAGCGTTTTCGAGAATATCTTTCACGATATCTGCCTCCAAACTGCTATCCATCGCATCGGCAGTTGTGTCTCTCTTCAATCTCGCACGGATATAGGTAATGATGTCATCCTTGTTGGTCATCATGGATATAATCTCTAGTGTCCCAGCAAGATACCTCTCAACCTCATGCCGGATCTGTGGCCTTCCAGTGAGAAATATCCGAGTGCCCGGTGACTTCTGTAGAATCTGTCGTAGCGAATCAAGAACCTCGAGGCGATGCTCTGCCTCACACTCGTCCAGAGCATCGACGCATATGAAGGTGCGCCGGGAAGATGTGATATCTTGTAGCATTTTCACAATTTCCGGAAGACGTAGTCGCCGGCCACCAATGACTCTTTTGTTACCCGCAAACTCTCTGGTTATTCCTTCGGGGATCCGGTCGAGACCGCTGACAATCTGCCTCAGCAGGGCCCCGAGCATGCTTACCGCGGTTTGCTCATTCCTGGCAGCGAAATCAAAATAAAAGCAAGCAACCGCGACGTCCTCCCCGTGGGCTTGGTCACACAAGGCGTCGGTTACTAGCGAACTAGTATCACGACTTGTAAGCATTTCTTCTCTTCATTCATTGGCTCCCCTCCTTACCTAATATATGTCTTCCCCACACCGGGATCGCCGCAGCAAAATATAGTCGCCTTTTCTATTTTATTCTCGCGGGTACAATCGCGCCATGTTCGAAATGCTTCCGTTTTCAGGAGCCAGTCCCCCACATTGTCGAGCCGGTGATTTCGTACATCCTGGTGCCGTGTGCTGGGCTCAAGTGGAGACAGCCAAGTTAGAATTTCAGGTCGATCGTCGGAAACGGTGAAATTGTTCCACACCGTGTTCAAAGAGTTGATGTTATTACTGTATTGAGAAATCGAGACATTTTCCGTCTTTCGCCGCTTGAACGGCTGTGTCATGGTTCCGGTGTGCTGGCGGGGTCTATTGATGAATACTGATGAAAGTTCCAACTGAAGGGAGACGAAGGGAGATCCATATGGCTACCTTGGGATCCAATCAATTCACCGGAGGGCTGATGAAACCATTGATGGTTGCAGCTACCGTATTCGTCTTCCGGGATACGATCACTGGCCCGCCACACTATCGCCGTGGCGCGACCACCCACACCGATCTCCGAGGTGTGCAAGAGAGCTTCACGTCCCCAGCATGAAGTACTCGGAGATGGCGAGTTTCCTGAGCAACCTCGCATTTGCCGGGAAGGACAGGGTTGGCCAAAATTGGAGAAAAGATTGGCAAGGTGTGGGAGCTAAGTACTGGGACCAATTCTTGGCAGATGCAACATCTGGAGTGATGGTATCTTGATCATGTTAGAATGATAATAGAATCAAAATGGGTTTCTGATAGGAAAAATATAGGAGAATTACATTTCCTGTAAAAATTATAAGAATTGCCCGCTCTCATGCCTTTTAACTTTGTCTGTAAATAAATACCAACTATTTTTCAACATGCCTTCATACTGCACCGGATTCGCCCAGCGCACATACCCTTCATGGATGAGCAGCTTCATTGAAGGAGAAGCCGATGTCTCATTCGATGGGTATATACATTGGTAAGGCCAATGCCATAGCCCATACCCAGAGCAAGATCTTTAAGTCGAAGCCTCAACTTCAACTTCTTTGATTCAAGCTCTCACTGTAAGCTGTCCTACAGATAATAAGATATTAGCTAAGTTGTTTTTAGAAATATAATTACTAAGAAAATAAGGAGGATGGATCCAAAAGCACAAACCAAGAACTTAATGCTTCCGAGAAGAAGTATGATACCGTTTGATAGTTAGAGTATGATATCTATCCTAAACAAAGAGAGATCCCCCCTCTCCTGAGCTGTGCAATCGTGTTTTCCTTGCGTGAACCCCGACCTCTCGTCTCGTCGTTATAGTTGTCGATTTATATGCAAAATTTTCACATAGGCAAAAGGAATAATGTGTGCAACTTTGATAGCGAATCTATCTAGTATTTGTAAACAACGATCCTCCTTTTTCCTAACCTCCTCTCCCAAAAAAAAGCTGACCAGACCCACACTATGTCCCGGCTTCGTATTTCTTGAGTGTGGCACCTCCGATAAATAACCTACTATCGGTCACTGGGAATCATTCGTACACTCCCAAGGTTGAAGCACTGAGCTAGCGCTGCCCAATTGTCTCTTATTATGTGCTGCGCAATTTACCTGAAAAGAAGACAAGATAACCAGATAGGCAACACACCTAATCAGATCTCCCTCCTTTTGCCCTAACCCGGACAGCATGAGAACCACGAGTCACCCCACCAACCCAGGAGGAACGAAAAGAACGAACCAAGCCAGAACCTTACGGCCTAAGATGACCGGACACATGCCGGGGTTTTCTACACACAATTCAATACCTAGCTTAAGGCGGAATCGTCTAGGGGAACTCACTCCACCAATCGAACTATCACACCTTCGCTTACTCCCGAGATAGCATGGTAGAATTGATATAAAAAAGGATATGTCTCTTGAAGCCCAAGACTTAGGCCATTAGACCACAGAATCATAATAAATCACTCGTGTCCAGCTCTATTTGAACCGGACTCTTACGGCAGTCAGCAAGGAACTTGTCAGCGGGGATCAATACCACCAAAGATAAAAAAGGAATTGTGAAGTGCGGCGCAATGGCAAAGCTACTAGTAAGAAGCTGGATGATCTCCAGACCTTGTTTGCTTGTTCAGTCATATATCCAGAGGGTTGAACTGAACACCAGTTCAAAGTGAGCAAATGGAAAACATCTCAAGGAGCAAAAGGGATTGGTTAAAAGATCCGTTAGAAGGAAAATGAGAATATATTGCACTGGGGGTGTTAGATACCACCGGTTTGTCTTGGAGCAATATCGAGCCTACGATACTCGGCAGAGCCAGCGCCAACAACAGATATCCCACCGCGCTCCCAAATACTGGAGAAAATCCCCGAGGGGGCGATGAGGAATGGCTCGGATGGTATTTTCAACCATGGGTACTTGCAGAGCATTATGCCAGACACCCGGGAAATCATCGGAAGAATGAGAACGTAGAAGTGAAGGGAAGTATATAGTATTAATATGAACCGGATACTCTTAGTATAATAAGCAGGCTAGATCCGTAATTCCTTCTACCCACTCTATCGCTTCCCTCCCATCACAAAAGTGAGCAAGTTTATTCCTGGTAATATGGGCATAAAATCTATGAACACTTATGGTTCTTGAGCGCCCTTCTATTCTATCCGAGCCCACCAGCTCCCAAACGGCCCAGGGGGTAACGCCGGAGAATATGGCCCGACAGTATACTCTCAGGTTCCTAAACCGACATATTCTGTGCCACTAACAACCAGCACCCCCGGCCGGGGAGGGAACTACACCTCTTCCTCCTCCAAGTTCCTTCTTCCCCGGGCACACTCACTCACTCTATATTCACATGTAGTACCCAAAAAATAAGAGAACCCCCCCCCCCCCCCCCAAACCTTTCCACCTAATAGCACCCACCGGGGGCGTTTCTGAAAAGCTATAATGCAACACAGGGAAGCTCTACCTGAACTGATACCCCCCCGTTGCCACCCCGGCCAATAAATCCACCCTAATCATAGTAGAACTGACTAGGCGGGGAGAAAAAGCAGACAAATAGTAGCAGCGCACAAAGTGTGAGATTGTTACGAGCCCTGCTGAATGTATACACATTACTGCCCTCACCTTGATACCCAATATAGCTATACTCAGCCCTGCTTTATTATAGCATACACCGTTTACCACCTCACCCCCCCTTCGCAGGAGAAGTACTATAGTACCCACCTGACAGTACGGTTATTCTCCCCATACAGCTCCATGCCGAGTAGAGAAGCAACAGACTGGCAGGGGAGGAGTACGAAGTGTTTAAGTGTACATGTTCCCATCACCGTACTCCTACTTCTCCTCAGGCTAGTTATAAAATGAGCAGAGAACAATTATACACTACCGAACGAACGGCAGGAACTAGACCACCCCGCAGTGCAAATACCAATTAACCTCTACTACAAATACCAGTGCCCTCTGGGGAAGTAAACAACCCCAGCATACACACAACCCCAGTCCCCAGTAAAGCACCAATCCTCCCCCCCAGGCGTACGATATACCAGTACGCAACCACCCCACCATCCAGAAACCAGCACACAGACAATAAATAAATAATCCCAAATAGAATTACACTCCCACCATCCAAGCAAAGCTAACAAAAGAGCTACTCAGGGGGAATAAACTAAGCCAAGTTACCTCACTCCATTCCCCTCCGAGTAACCCCACTTCCATGGAGTTTATCGTGCGGGAAAGGTTGCTTGTGGCATGAAGTGGATAGATTACGGGATTTCGATTGCTGTTGGTATGGCGCACTTGGTGTTCGTCCCCGGAGTTTGAATTGAATTGTAGGTGCGGGGGGGTACGCTTCGTCAAGGGTATATTTACTAGTGCTTTGCCGTGAAGTGCTCGGATATGCGAGGGGGATGCAGGCGTTGGGTAGGTCGTGGTGAAAGGTTGTGATGGAAGTATTGTGGATTTACAGCTGTGTTGGGGAATTTATGCAGTCGCTTGTGAAGCTGTACTCCTCCTGCCTTCCTTCTTCCCCTATCAGCAGGACCCCTCACCGAAAGACAAGGGCGGTGAGTAAAATGTATTCTATTCCGTTCTATTATCCTATCATTGCATCTTGCTTTATTGCATTCACAAATTCTCACTCGCTCTTCCCCCCAACCCGTCCGCAATCATTAACCAAACCCCCTCACAACACAATTTACAAAGCAAGAAACATTCATCCCAATTCAATTTTTTTCTACAGAATTTCAATCCCCCCTTTCCCCCTGCCAGTCTATATTCCCCGAGCTGCTCCAGTATCCTAAGCACTAAACACTTCCCACATTAAAAAGGGCTGAAACCCCTCGTGAAATCAAAGTGAAGCCCTATTGCACAAATGAAAATATGATAGAAGTTATTTTTGGAAAAAGGTGAACAACGGATAAGAACGGTCAACCCCGCACTGACCCTCGTCTCCTCTAAACAAGAAAGGAAGAGAAAAAACGCCAATCACCCCAAACCACCAAAGACGAATGTAAAAAAATATATATAGAAAGAACAAAGCCCAAATATATGGGTAGGGAGACAACAAGAGAGAAGGAGAGTGTGTACAAGTAGGTAAATCAGAATATATCCCTTATAAAAAAAAAAAAGAGAGAAAGGTCGCCAGCAACATTAAAACCACTAGTCCTCTGAAGGTTCCGAACTCGACCCCTTCGACTTATCCTCCTCCTTACCGGCAGACCTAACAACCGCCATGAACTCATCTTCCTTCCCGAGTTCCCAGCCACGCTTCACGTTCCAGCCGAGGAGGCCAACAACTTCCTCCGCATCGCCATAAAGCCTAGATTCCAAGACGGTCATTACTGCTATCGCAGTGCGGACTAGAAATGCGTCGCCCTCGAAGGAGTAAATGTCCCAGATGCGAGATGCAATGTCGATGGGACAATGCAGGGTGAATAGTGTTAAAAACATCGCTTCGAGATACATTGGTGGTGGGAGATTGAGGATCACGTGGATGTGTTGGTATAATGAGGGAAGTTTATATCTAAAGGCTTTGAGGAAGAGGTTGTATACTCGAGACATCTGACTTGAATTAGTAATGACAGAATGCCCGGATTGGGAGGGATGGATTACTGCGCTCTCATCCTGTGTATAGAAAGCTAATGGTAGTGGACGGTTTAGAAGATTAACAAGCGTAGTGAAACTCTGTTCCGGTGAGAGGTTCAGAAGCAGCAACCCAGCGACAACCTATAGCATAATCAGCCACCCATCTGTTAAAACCGGGAAGAGATAACCTACATGTGTGCCAAAAACGTATCCAACATCGCTTCGATACATGGAATACGCCATCAGTACCTCCAGCAGACTCTGATGAAGCGGGCCCTTCTCCTGAAACTGAATTGTCAACCACCAACTTCTAAAAAGAACCTCGAGGGAGAAAACCCCCACAAAACTTACCTGGAAAATACCGAGCTCTGTAAAAGTCTTATTCACATCTCTTCTTATAGCATTGAACAGCTCCCTTTCCTTGAACGAGTACATTGCCGGACTCTTCTTCAACCCGTCCTCCACATCTCGCGCCCGTTTCAGCGCCAGCCGGAACGTCTCCGGGCCTACCGTAAGATTATTGCCAAACGATAACTGCCAGACTTTTCCCCGACATCGGGGAGCGACACCCTGCCACCAGAGCTCTCGGGTTTCGTTCTTACGAGTCGCGATACTCCAGTTCGGTATGATGTGTTGGTCCCAGACCTTGTCGGTATCGTTCTTGATCCGATCTTTGTACTCTTGCTCTTGTCGCTCTTTTTCGGCACGTTTCCGATCTATGCTATTGTCAGATTATACATTCAAACCCCCACCAAATCACTTACCTGCTTCCTGCGACAAGCGCATCATCTTTTTATACTCTTTCAAGTGTCTTTTCTCCTCCTCCTTTGACTTGGGCGGTAACCACGAAGGCCTAGTTCTGGATAGCACAGCTTCCTTCTCTTTACTAATTGGTAATGGGTCAATCATCCCGTTGGTCATTTGTAGCGGCGGGAGCGGGATAACCGTAGTTGTAGAAAAACTCTTCTTGATAGGCATAGGCGTAGGCGGTACGGAACCAGACACAATTGAGGCACTACTCTTGCTCTTCTCCATAGACTTCTGCAATCTCCTCGTAGTCTGCTCAATCTCCTTATCCGCATGTCTCTCCAGCGCCTCACTTAGCTCCTTCGCCTCGTCCCCCAACTCCGACATCGCGTCGCTCCAACTTTTAGACCGGAACTGAGTTCTGCCTCTCGCTTCATTACTCAATTCACCGGGTATGGACACCATCGAAGCTCCCCTCGTCGGCGGTGGTGTAGCTTCCCCATTAACTGGTAACGGCTCCCGAGGTGATGTCCTCTCCGGTGAAGGTGTAGCTGACAATGCTCTTGCCGACCGTGGGGAAAGAGGAACATTATAAAAGATGGTGTCGGGCGGAACGTCATCGTCAGAATCACACTCATCCTCCAACTCTTCGACCGTCTTCCTGTTCGAAGACTGGTGCCAGGATAGCCTCCTCGGTTTTGTCATCGGAGAAGTCTGTCTCCCGTGGGACGCATCCGAAACCGGCATGATGTTGAGGGAGAGCGGTGCGGAAGGTAGATCAGGGGAAAGTGATCTCGGCGGTGGATTCTTGCTGCTCTGGCTCCCGTTCGTTCCATTGGTTGGAGCCGATCTTCGTGAGGGGGGGCCGAGATGGTTTTGTTCCTGAGGCGAGGGATGCACGTTGGCCTGTGACGAAGGGAAAGGGGGCCTCTTCATCTGCGTCAGGTCCCTCAGTTTCCCCAGGGCCGTGGTGGTGCCATTCCTCCCCATCAGTATGGACTGCCTACCGTTTAACCCCCCCACACTCCTCGGTGGCTTCGGCATCGACATGGGCATCGGCACGGACGAAATCTGAATAGTGTGATGGTCCTCATGGTCATCGCTCAGCCCAATCTCCTCAAAATGGCCCAGGCCATTGCAAATGCCTCCATCATCGAGTTGGAGACTAGACGGCAAGGAAGACGACTTTGACGAACCGGTTCCTCCGCCTTCGACAAGCTCCGGAGGTGAGACCCAGCCACCAACGCTCGCTGTCATCTGTCAAAGAGTAGGATAAAGAGGGAGATGTAGGGGAAGAAGATTTTTTTTTTGCTACCAAGAAGGAAAAAAAGTTTATGTCGCTATCGAAGCCTATTCTCTCCACTTCTTTGTATTGTTGGTAAGGGTTTTCAGGGGTACCGGTTCGGTTTGCCAGAGTGTAACGACAGCGACAAAGGTTAAAAAACGCAAACAATGTTGAAAAACGAGTGACGTCGGCTCAAAACCCCAACTAAAAACTAGTAAAGTAAAAGCCTGAGTTCGTCTCTCCAGGAACGAAAATAATTGGACTGTTTTTTTCCCTCGTCTTTCCCGATTCAGGCGTAATTAACCCGACTCGAAGGTTTCCCCCAAACGAAAAGCAAGGGTAAAAGATCGTCCAATAGAAGGCTTAATAAAATAATTTATGGGTGAGAAGATTAATGCATAGGCATATGAGAGAAGCGAGCGAGTTGGTGGGAAGGAAGAGAGGGTGCGGAGGACAGAGGAGACAGGTGAATGGACGGTTTGAGGCTTGAGGGGCGCTGAATTCGAGCCGATGGATGGGTTGGATGGATGAATTGGGAAGGCTTGAATGTGGAAACCTCGGGGGCAAAGCAACAGTAGGGACCCTAACCCTTGAGAGGTACACGACTCTTTCTTCTTCACAAGAGGATTGAGGGAAGAAGTGAGAGAGAAGGAATGAAGGAAGAAAGGAAAGAAGGAATGAAAGGCCAAGGAGACATTCGGCACTCTGGGATTGTCTACGCGGGACCGGTGCTTGCACCGTATTCCAGCATATCGGCAATCGAGTCGAAGCAAAAACAAAAGGTCTCGAACAATTCGTTGCTCTGAGCTCTGAACACCGCACTGTCCGTCACCCTCGCAACGCTAGCCCAGGCAAAGGTCCAATTGGGCGGGGGAACGAAAAGAAGAAAAAAAGGAGATAAGAACCACGAACACCGGCATGGCACCCCGATTCGGTCATAGATTCCTCAACAATCAACAATACCGTACCACATCATCGTCACAAACTCTTTAATTCATGCGAACGTATCGTGCCATGAGACTCCAAATAGGATACGCCGATCAGGAAGGGTGTCAACTGGGATTTTCAGATTTCCACCATCCCGGGTGGGTTTAGGCCGGTTCACTTCCACTCGAGCACGATACAGTGGACCTAACCCGTCTACTAATCCAATACGGCACATCACCACGCCATCTGCCAACTCAACAGCCTATTTTTTCCTATTTTTTTCCTTTCTAATCCCGGTACCACAACTTTGCGAACAAGGCTGAACAAACCCAAAAGTAGATTAATAATTAAAAGAAACCCAGCTTACCCGGTGAGAGAAAAGGGAAGGGAGAAGGAAGGGAGGGCCTCCTTCCAAACCCCTCCAAAACTGCTCGTATGCAAAGACATGACATTAATACGATATAATACATAATGTTTCCTGTGCCCCTCAGGAACGCTACTATACAGGTGCTATTCACTATCGCGACACAACACTACGCGGCCAAGCATGCCACTCGCCCTCACCGGGCAACAAAAAACGAAAACTTTGACGCCGTAGACAATTGAATCTACTATCATACCAGTGCTCGCACAAGTATAATACCCTCCGAGTCCAGCCCTACGGCGGGGCACAACCCAACCTAAATGCAAGTACTTCTCGCCCTCCCCCAACCCCCAAAGTGGAAAACTCCCTACCCAAAGAGCACTCGTGCGGTACAAGATTTCAGTACCGAAAAGACAGAAAAGGATCCACGCCCAAACATGAAACCCGATTCGCCAAGCCTTGAACATCCTTTCCCTCACCATGAGCGGTGTCTTCGAGCCATTTTATCAGCGCGCGATAACTCGTCTGCTTCCTGGCAAGGACTATCTTGAATGCCTGTGCTCCTAGCCTGAATGGAATGAAGTGCCGGTGGTCGGTTTGGTTAGCCGATTGCAAGTGCCACCACCACTCTACCTAAAACGTGGGGGGAGGGAGACGGGGGGGATAAGCGAAAATACGAACCATTTTACTTGTGCACGCGTCACAGCCCTCTTCACTTTTGAGTCTTGGCAGCTCTTTACCATCACAAAGGCGAATTCGAGGACGTCGTTTACCACCTTTATTAGCAGGTTTTGTGACGGACGATGACGACTTGACGAGAGGGCTTTGACGGAGCGATGGAATTTCATGGCGGCTTCGATAAAATTGTGGTAGATATTCTTGAGCACCGTTTGGAGATTGTTGAAGTCCATGTCGAAGAACATGGCATGCGCTTGGAACTTGAAAGCGCTGCAAAGGCAAGTGATTTATTGGTCAGTTCCAGATGGCGAATGAATGCATAGCATAACGAGGTTTTAAATTTATCGTAGTGTGCGCGCCGAGGAGGGGGGGTAGCGTACCTTACTGCTTTCTTGTGCAGGGACCTCCCAGCGTTCCGGGAATACTCCACAGTGAGGGTATCATCCACAACTACATATCGATATTAAATGCGGTTAACGAAACGGTTCAACTCTGCTCAAGCGCCGGCATCGAGGAGCGGAAGGCTTGGACTACACTCACTGTTTTCAATCTTCCTCTCTCGATCTCGTCTGATGTCCAAGGTCTTTGTATGTATCAGGTTCCCGCAATAAGGGAATTCCTTCGTGTCAATGATCCGGTTGATCTTTCGTCCATTGACGGAAACCTCGAAATTGCTCAGCGACTTGTCAATACTCACAGATGCGCCGTACTCCGGATGGCCCTGGTGCATTATCCGAAAGAACTGTTCTGCATGGCCGCGATCAATTGTGATGAACAAGAAATCATCAATGAGCCGGAGTAGCACACCCGTCGGGGCTGATGCAAAAGGGAGCTTTTTGCGCTCAAGATCTCCGTAAAAAAAGTTACAGAGAATGGTAGAAAGAACAGAACCCTGTGGGATACCAGACTTTTGCCGGAAGAACTTTTTTCCGATCTAGAAAAGCATTAGCCAAGCGAGAATGCAGGGGTTGTCGGCGCGTGGGACATGCCTTGATAATATTAACCAGGACATGTTCTTTTAGTAGTCCCATTAATTGATCCCGTCCCTTATACGCTTGCACCACATCCTCAACCCAGATCGTCCCTCTCCTCCTGCGCAAGCCATGATTACATTCTTCCTTTACCAGGTCGCCAAACCTTCCAAAATCGTCTGCCGAACCGCCTTTCGCCACAAACTTCTTTGCAATCTTCCCGGCCGGTGCTGGCGCCTTCACCTCGGCGTACTTGTGAATGCGATATTCCTCCTCCGTCAGGAGCGCGCCTACCACCTTTAGCAGTTCTTTCTGGGGAATGGTGTCGAAACAAGCTTGAATGTCGACTTTAGCAAAAAAGAGTTTCGGTGGTGTTTTATAAGCCGACAGGAGATGCTTTTGGAAAGCTTTCAGTTTGAGATACATCTCTCGGACATTGAATAAGGAAGAACCAAGAGTGGTCGGCTTGCGGGTCTAGTAAGCGTGTGAGTTAGCATTGGCTGAAAATAGTAGACTACTTTGCAGGTTGGTGCTCTACTCGACGCAAAAGGGCGCGCGCTTAGAGCGCCAACCACAGCCAATCAAGACTAAAGAATAAGCATACCTTCTCAAAGGATAAAACGTTAAACACCGGTGTCATAATGGAATTGATACTCTGTGTAAGTATAGTCCTCCCCCGCTCCACTACCATGCCTCGCTTCCTTAGATTCATAATCGGCCTAATCCCCGTTTCCTTAGGTAATAGCCTGACAGTTGAAAAGCCTAACTTCCTACTATCCAAAATTCGCTTCGCCTGATCGCTCTTTAGCTCCACAAACATCTCCACTTTTAGATTATTGATAGTAGGCTCAGACAATTTCTTCCAGACATCGTGCCGAAAGTAGAAAACACGGTTCCGGTGGATATTCGACTCGGTTACATAAAAGTGTGAACAGAGAAGAGGTATCAATAGTGAGTCAAAAAGGTAGTATACAAACTCCGAAAGCACCTGGATGCGCTTGAGCGAATCCGACTGCGAGAGCTTTCGGTCTCTGGTATTGGATGGGCAAAGCCAGGCAAAATCGGTTAGCTACGAAATCCGTCAGTCGACACCCTGATAAACTGAGGAGGAAGAACCTACTTTCATGCCCTGCATAACTTCGTGCAATGACAATGTCTCATATCTTCTTAGCTTAACAAATCTATCCACGTTCCTCATAAAACCCTTTTTATTCTCCTCGCTTCCCCAGAATTCTATGGGAACAATGTTTGAAATCACCGCTCTCGCAAACGCAGAAACCTCGCCAATCGAGGATGCAAAGTCTGTAAAACTATCCTTTGGCTTCGAGAGAGAAGGTTCTGATGAAGGGGCCGTCTCGGTCGAGATTAAGGATGGGAAGGGAGGCTGGGAAACCAGTTTACTCATATCACTACCACTAACCCCTTTGACATGGGGTAGGGAAAGCCGTGTATCGAGGATACCCTTATCACATAACTTTGAAGCCGATACGATCAGCATGCCACCCGAGCGAAGGGGAGGTAAGAGAAAAGAAACAATACCCAAACAGGACAATAATACTCAATCAGCGCATGATATGAACACCTCTTATGCAACCTCATCATCCTCTGTACCAGATCGAATGTTTTCCCCTTCAACCTCTTGGGAATAAACGACCCCTTTCCACCTTGGAGTGCGATCTCATGCTCACGAAGAGTGTAATCTTTGAGTGGCTGTATGGTTTCTTTCCTGTCCACGGTTGATGTAAAGACATTATGGAGGTTGAATTGCCTTGGGAACATATATCTCAATATATGTATCACGTGAGTTCTATCGGAAGGATTGGGAAATCGATTGAGAACATCTAGTACATGTGACGTATTAGATCGATTCTTAGAAACGGAATGGGCTTCGGATGGCCGAGAAGGGAAATATGCATCACCCACGTATATGACGGAGACCAAAAACGACCTCCCCACGGGCATTATAGGCAGATTTTGAATAAAACATTCGAGACCTCACAAACATTATCTCCCCCGGTGTCCTCAAATCTCGGTGTCTACCAAGCTCCACGTGATTAAGATTTCTCGTGGGGGGGGTAGTCTCATTCTTAGGGCCATTGGCATTAGTTATCTTGGCCCGCTTGGCATCGGCGGCCGAGCCAATTTCCGTCACAGCGCGTTTCAAGGATTGACCGACGGAACGGGCCCTTACTGATCCCCCAGAATTGGGGGCAGGGCTCTTCGGGCAACCTTGCAGAAACGGCTTGTTCAAAGGATCAGATATTGGAGGGCCTGGATAACGGAAGTGATAATTAAGTTAACAGTTGATCAATATAGGGCGCGCTGCATTCGCGTGGAGGCACGGTAGTGCGAGCAATACCGGTTCACCGGGCCCGGTATTGGGCTCGCTTCGCTGTTGCGCGACATGAACAAGAAAAGGGGAATTGAGGGAGGAAAAAGAAAAAACAGGCAGACCCAAAGGGTCGGGTATCGGCCTCGCCAAAAGAAAATGTCACGCATGGATGTTGAGAAGGGCAAGAGTACCGAAATTGAGAGAAAGATGGGGTACAATATGACAGGATAAAAGGTATTTCATCTGCCGAGAGGATGGGGGGGCAAAAGCCAGGCAAACCCGAAGAGAAAGGACAAGATGGTGAAACGGAATTCACATACCAGCTAGTTGATAGTAGTTGCTCCTGGATACGTCGTTACCCTCATCCAACTTTACGAAAATGCTCGTGTTGAGAAGCAAATCTAGCATAGGCTCCTCCCCTATTATCTTGAAGATGCCAGCCCACAGCTTCGATTTGAGAGTTGTAACGTGGGTGTTTGGATAGAAATTCACAACATCGATACCCAGAGGCCCCGCATGAAATTTATGAGTAGAATGTGTATTATTGTTAGTCCTGTAGCCTTGAGCGAGAATATTATTGGGTTTCCCTGGGTAAACAGCTTCCAATGGCCGAGTGTTTGACCGGTAAAAGAGAGTGTGCAGAGCCAAATCGACAATCTGCAAGCAGAAGAGTTAACTAGCTGGGGTTGTGCAGATGCGGAAAGGGCTTGCTTGAAAGAGGGATAGGGCGTTTGTTGGCTACTGTACCTCGCTCTGGGAACATGTTGAGGGACGGGATCCCGCGCTAAGTTGAGTAGCGTCAGTAACATCCAATGCCAGGCCAGGACTAATATTTTTTCCCAGCCCGACGAGAGTGGTATCCAGATGTGCCAGCAGCTCGGCACCGGTGCCTTTGTTAATTGCACCGAGCCTCTTCAAGCGACCCGATCTGCGTGAACAGACCAGCACATGCCTCAAATATGCATGAAGTGGGAGCAGACAAGGAAAGTACTGTGAAAGGACAGGATGATGAACAGAGGCCGGAGCGGGAATATGGCAAGGCTTTGTATCCGAGAGGGGTGAAGGTTCGTCTGTCGTCGCTTTCGATGTTGATTTGCTGGGCCCAGGTAGCATCGGTGATGAGGGTATTGTCAATGATGGCGGCCGAGGGTATGCATGTGCCGGCGGCGGCGATGCAGAGGATGAATTGGGATGAAGGCGCAATCGCTTTGATCTATTATGATTGTCGCCACCAGCCTCACCGGTGGTAGTATGCGTCCCATTGGATGGGAGTCCTCCCCGCTTCCTTTTTCTGCCTCCCATGGGATTTCCGAGTGAGCTCCCGAGATTCAAAGCAAAGGGAGACAGCCCTGTGGGGGGAGATGGATTTATTTTAAGAGCACAGAGGAGAGAGGGGGGATCATGGATTCACGGGGGGTTGACGTCTGGGATAAAGGAGCGACAATGGTGAGTGCTGGCGCGTCGAGGGTTCGGGAAATTTGGAACGCAGCCAAAGAAACGCGTTTGGACGTTGTCTCCCAAATTTAAAACACGCACCCTTTCACCCTTTCACGTTCACCAGAGTCCAGACGTCCACCAAAAAGATAGTAGCTTCCCCCCCTCTCCACTGCCAAGAAAGAAAGTCGTTCCCCTTGTAGGGAAGAAAAATGGAATAGCCAATTAAAAGACACGAATGCCTGGAAGCTTCCCGGGCGACCCCTTGCTGTTGTGCTTCACCACCGGCTCCTTCCAGTGGGGAACAGGGTGTCAAACATGTTACGGTAATAAATCTTTGCAGATTTTTTTATTTTTTGGTTGCCATAACTTATCATCACACTTCCTCAATCCACGGCCCACCACCGGGTTGAGAACAAGTGAAATATCAACCATACATACTGTACGAGCACACACACATATACACATACACATGCGGTACATGTTGACCGTTCCACAAGAACAAGGCTTTCCGACAACAATCAAACGGATGTGCTAGGAAACCTGGACGCTGCCGCCCCCACTGCAGCCCGAGATTCGAGCGGAGGAGACTTGCTGCTAGGAGGCAGTCAACACTCGTATCGCGGAGAGGAAATTTGACATCTGTCGACTCCCTTCTGCCTTTCTTTTCTTCCTTTATCTTTTGCCTTGCGCTTATTTCTTTTTTGTCCTTCCTTTTTTGCCCCTCGCCCCTCATTGCCTCCTCTTGCCGCAATCCATCAGCCAGCCAGATTCCACTCCTCAATTCCCTAATTCCCGAGGAAGCCCTGTTTGCCCACAAACTCCGTCTCTGGAGCTGAGCCGGATATTGTCCTTGCAGCCGGTATTGGACAGGGAAGGTGATTTGATCTTTACTTGTAGAGCATTGCTAGGCATCGACACCCTTTTCGGTACGAGGGCCCTACCAGATTCACAGTACAATTCTGTATTCAGTCACCATTAGTTTCCTTTACATCATCTCTCTACTGCATACCCTACTCTCCACGGTGCTCGAGTGCCGCACTGTAGTAGAGCACAGTGCATAGGGTTCATTGCAGCGTACCTGATAAGGTGTGTTGAGCTACGGTAGGGGGCAATAGCCTGCACTTGGAGTAAGTTAAGTGTGTGTTGTGGTGGGTTGCTCCTCCAGAGTCCACCCTTTTTTTCTTTCCCTTCCTGAATCTCGTCCGCTCCAACACTCGTTTCCATCTTCCCGCACCTTTCCCGATCAAGCGCCGACATCTTGGAAATAGGAACGGTTATTGTTGGCACTCTCCGTCAAAGGGCTCGAATATTGATACCATCTGCTCGTGGCAGAGGTATACTGCAGTGCTGTAACGTATAACACCAAATGACCGGACGCTCGCGCCTTTTAGAGGTACTTACTCTTGACTTACAAAAAAAAAACAATAGGTGACCAGGAAGGTTTATCGTCTCCCATCTTCAGATAACGACACCCCTCGGGGCGAAAGGAATCCTCAGAGTAACAGGTACGGTAAAATTGCTGTGTTCGCACGGCACAGTCCCTAGCAATAGGCAATAACATTGAAGCAAGTTTGGTAACCTACCTGCTCTTCTCTCCCTCCTCCTGCTCTCCCCACTCCTTCCACACGCACACATACACCCCGCCCTGCCCCTTTCCTTCACACCTCGCTCGCTACCTGACCGGAAACTCTGATCACACGAGCAGCTGCTTGGAAGCGAGAGATTATCACCGCAGAACGTGGGGCGGATCAACCTCGTCTATCTTCATTGCACATCACATCAGCAATTCTAACGTCTGACTGACTATCCGATTGCACTTTGTGCTGCACCTTAGGAACGGCAAAGTCGAAAGAGCATCTTCGCCCGTACGGGCCACCGACACACGTCCGTTGCAGGCACAACTATCCTTCTAACATCGTACCTGCACTACCACATTCCCGGCCCACACCCACTTCTCCTTCCACTAAATACTGCTACCACTACCGCTCAACAGTCACCCTCAACCCTATCAGTCAATAAATAACGGCTGCTAAAATCCATTTTACTGGTAGGACCTAACCCGCAAAACCCGCAATTACGTCCATCGCAAACTTAGGGCTAACACTTGGAGAAAGAGTGATCTCTTCCACAATTCTTTAGGCCGTCCTCCCTCCCTCCCTCCCTCCCTCCATTTTCCTCTGAGCATCCCCCCACATGTCCAATAGCAATGCCTTCAAGTAGCCTTCCCGCTGCTTCAGCGTTCCAGCCTCCGGATCCCCAAATGCCAGAGCAATCGTCCCCCGCTTCACCTTCACCTACAAAGGCGTCTCAGCCGAGGGCTATTTTGCCCAAATCATCTTCGATCAATTCCAAAACTAATTACATCTCACCTTACCGCCAAACGCCCCCACCTGGAAGGTCGGTTTCTTCACCGCTTGCAACAAAGTCCTCAACGGTAGCGTCATCGTCACCGGCGACGAATGCCCATTCCCCTAATTTCAAGGATATTGTGAATCGATTCAATACAAAGCAGGATGAGAAAATCCCAAATCCCAGTAACCGCATTCCAGCTGTCGCCGCTGGTCCCAACGCCGCCAGGACTAGGAAGCCACCGGCATGGAAACCAGCGGGCGGCGGAAGTGGGCAATCGGGTGGATCCGCACGCTCAAATAATCAATCATCTACAACTGGGAGAATTAGAGCTGGTGAGCGCTCAGGATCAACTCAATCGAATTCCATCACAAGTAGGGGAAAAAACTCGAGTCGTTCTCGACGGCCCGCTACTTCAATGAGCAATGGTGCTGAAGAGTCTACAAGTGCTCGTAATCTACTGCCACCGTTGGATACATCTTTTGGCGACAAACCTGCCGGCCCAAACAAACATCGGCGGAGCCGTTCGGCGCTCGAGATTCATTCACCTTCTGCAGCCTCACTGGCAGATACCGAAGGGGAGGCAAGCAGCGCTGGGTTTCCAGCGCATCCATTGCGGCATCGGAGGAGTAGATCCAACGCAGAGATGTTTTCTTCTCCTATCGATGTAATAGAGGTAGACGCGATATTTGCTCGGTCCGATGTACCTCAGAGCTCACTTTCCCCCCGCTCCGTTTCTGCAGCGAAATCCAATATTCCGGTAGTAAGGCGCTCGCCAACTCTGGACTACAGGTACGGTCGGAACACCTCTAGGGCCACAAGCTTGGCGCCCGTTGCAGTATCCTCCCACGGTTCACGGCATCCCCCTCCGCCTAGCACTAGTCCTAGATTGGCGGCATATATCACTGCACCCCAGCCAAAGAAATCACCGCCATTAAGGTCATCCCGTGGACAGCGTTTGCCAACCACAAACTCTGCAGCCGCATCCAGGCAGAAATTTCAAAACAGTTCACAAACCTCATCCTATTCTAGGGAGACGAATTTTCAGCGTGCTAGAGGCACAAGGACTTTTGAGCCCGAGAATAATCGGGGAAGGGATGTGAAAAAGAAAATTCCGGAGTTAGGGACTGTGGATTTTGCCGCCAGAAGAGCTCGAATTCAAAACGCTTTTAATAAAACTTTAAAAGAGACATCCGAATTGAAAACAAACGTTGTTTCTAAGGAGAGTTCTAAGCAGAGTTTGAGAGGGGAGATAGTCGGTGATCGTGACGGGGGCAATGGTGATGCAAGAGGTGGTTATCAGGAAAGAATTGAGGAGGAGGATGAAAATGAGCTTGGGGGATACCCCGTAAGCAATGGTGCCGAGGATGCTGCGGAAACTCGTGAGGAAATTGTGGGCGATTCAGCTGTTCCTGAGCCAATCGAATCCGAGTTCATCTCTGTTCTGCCAACCAGATCTGAGTCCGTGGAGATGGGTGCCGAGTCCTACTTCGACAAGTCAAGAATCAATGATCTTTGGGATAGGCGTCAGTCTTCATCTCCAAGCCGGAGATCGTCTCTATCGTCTTTTGACGGGGGGCCGCCGCCAACCGAAGACGTGCGTGTTAATCAAGCCTCTGGGTATCATCAGACCGTTAGCGATGGTACCGGTAGTACTGGGGTAAGCCCTGTCTCACCTCATGGGCCGCCTTCAGCAGCAAGGACAGGAGGGGAAGAGCCGACAATTCCCGTCATTGTCACACCCGACACGCCCTCGGATTCTTTGCGGCTTATGCACATACCGCAGCTTCTCAGGCCCGATTCGGCAATGACAGCGTGGAGTATGGCGACCGGCCCAAATCGAGACTCTTCAGATATGAAAGACGGAACAGCACATCAGGCCGTCGACCGTATTGGGTCAATTATTGAAGCTCCGGAAAGCGACCAACTGGAGGCGACCACGAGAACTAACCCAGATTCTATTTCGGTAAAATCTGATACTACAGAGAGGGCGAACCTGTCTCCTGCGGCTACCACATCTGCATCAAGCACACCTTTAGATGATAGGGCTACTATTGTTGATGTATTCGACCATTACGACGAGCCGCGAGAAGACTTTTTGAGATCCTATGTGGATACCGAGGAAGAAGAAGTGTCAGAGTTTGAAATGGGAACAGATACTCTGGACGAGTGTGCCGATGATGTGGATGAAGAAACCGAAGACGGAGAAACTGAGGAGGGGGAGACCGAAGACGGAGAAACTGAGGAAGGGGAAACCGAAGAGACTGAAACGGAGACAGAGACCGAAGAGGATACAGAAGTGGAAGAGAACACTAGCACCGAAGGCTACGACGATTATGTTGAAGATAGCGAACTGTGCGATTACACGTCTTGCTCTGAGGTTCCGAGCTCGGCTCGACCCAGCATTGGTGACCAATCAGAAGGTTGGGAAACGACTTCGTCCCGGGCTAGTCCAGAATTGGATATTCACCCTACCAAGAGACAGTCGACCCAAATGCTTGATTCGCCAACCACTCCTCGACAGTACATGGAAGAGATAGAGTCACCACTTCCTCCAACGCCTCCCCCGAAGGACTACCATTTCTTACCCCCCGCACCCCCTGCAAAGGACCCCCCTAGAGCTATCTCACCTGCCCCCTCAGCGATGAGCACTCCGCCGACTTATTCTAGCAATAGAATGCCTCTGCATACCCCACTCCAATTACCGGAAATTGAAAAGGATACCGAGCCTCTAGGACTAGCTATCAGTGTCTTTCCCACCTACACCGAGCGAACATCCTCACCACTCCCTCCCCCACCAAGTAACAGACCCAGCCTAGAACGCTGGAACACCACTTCTACCATGGACTATTACGGGGATAATCAAAGGCAGAGCCAGGATTCACAGCTTCCTTATTCTGGTAGGCAGAGCTCAGACCAGTATTCGCATAGGCTAAGCCTGGATCACGTGCACTCTTATCCAGGAAAGCAGTCGAATTCTCCCTCCTCGAGTTTTTATTCGGAGCTTGAATCCCGCCACAATTCTGTATTGGTTGGGCCTAATGGATACCGTCACTCGGAAACCCCAGCCTCTTCCATGGCGCCAACCAAACGTGAGTCCTCTTCTATTCACTCTCAAGAGCACTCTGGCCCAAGGGAGGCTCCCGAGCAGAAGCTGTTAATCAAGCGTCGCCACCTACTGAAGGAGTTGGTGGACACCGAAAGCTCCTATTTCCGGGATATGACTGTCGCAATGGAAATCTATAAGGGCTCCGCTAATGCCTGTTCCTCAATTACCCTTGATGATATAAAGGTCTTGTTTGGAAACACAGATGCCATCGTGCAGTTTTCAAAAGCCTTTTTGGAATCTCTGAAGTCAGCGGTAGGGAGTGTCTACGTTCTACGCAGGGCCCGAAGCGGTGTGAACAGCAGCGCTGTGAGTGTAGCGAACTCATCAAATAGCGGGGATGAAGACAACAGGTCTAATTTCTTTGACGACATTGCCACCGAAGAGGAGAAGGATAGGAAGACGTATGTGGGCGAGGTTTTCATGGATATGTTCTACAATATGGAAAAGGTCTATGGTGAATACTGCAAGAATCATGACAATGCAGTTGGGCGATTGCAAAAGCTGGAAGGCAACAGGGGTGTTGCCATTTGGCTGGCGGTAAACATCCCCTTTCCATGACGAATTCTTTAGGATGCTGATAATGATATAGGAATGCAAAGCATGCGCGGAAGATCTCACAAATGCCTGGAACCTGGAATCTTTGCTCATCAAGCCTGTTCAGCGAATATTGAAGTATCCGCTTTTGCTTACTCAGCTGCTTGAATGCACCCCTCAAAGTCATCCCGATTTTACTCAGCTAGAAGTGGCTGCTAAGGAGATGAAGTTCGTTGCGGACCGCATCAATGAAATGAAGAAAAGAAAAGACATGGTGGAACGAATTGTGGGCCGCAAGAGAGCCGAAACAGATATTCGTCATGGAATCACCAAGGGTTTCGCACGCCGTGCTGAAAAGCTCAAGCAATCCGTGGGACTGTCAGAGGTCGTGGTGGACGAAGTCTACAACAGGCTTTTTGAGAACTATAATATGCACTTCGTCCAAGTGCAGGTGATAATACGGGATATTGAAATCTATACAATTGATATTCAAGCGCATATAGAGAAATTTCTAGAATTCACGCAAACAATCAAGGAGTTTGTCGACATATCCCACACGCAGCACCCCGAGATTGAGGCAAAGTGGAGAAAGTTCAATAGTGCTATGAAGGAGATGGCATCTACTTATCTGCAAGAGCATGTGAGTATCTCTAGTATCGGCACCCAAGAGTCCTTGCTAACGAGGGTAGAAACTCCGCGTACGCAAACATTCAATTGAACCTCTTGAAATGCTTCTGAAGATGCATGAAAGCCCACAACGGATCATGACAAAGCGTAACAAAAAAGCGGTGGACTATGCTCGGTATAAGGCAATCAGGGATCGGGGGGACACTCCAGACAAGAAGTCTATCGAACTCGCCGACGCGTACGTCGCGCTGAATGAAACGCTGATTGATGAGCTCCCGAAGCTATTCAGATTGACGAAGAAGCTTATCGATACTATTTTGTTAAACTTTGTCGAATTGCAGGGTCTATGGATGAATAGCTGGGCCGCCAAACTTCGGATGACCTTCACAGAAATGGAGATGCCCGCTGAGTTGGATAGCATTGTTAAGGACTTCATGGGCGATTTTTCATATAACGAGCAGAGCCTCAATCATATGGGAATTTGCAACGGTAAGAATATGTTATTTTCTAGCGAGTCTTGTAAACCCACTAACGCCCGGAAACAAGGAACCTTGAAAGCCACGCTATTACCACAAACCCAGTTCCTTTCTCCCTCCTCGACATTATCTCTGGAAGCCTTTGAAAACCCACGGAGGCCATCGACGTCTGAAGGGAATGAGCTTTCCCCGGCGGGGCGAGATAGGGCCTTGTCTTTAACGGGGCACTCCCCAACAGCTTCGAGTTTTGACAAACCCTTCGGGGAGCGTCGTCACAGTGGCGGGTCCACCCTTTCTCCCTTGATTGCGATGGGCCCTGTCCTTCCAATATTACCTCAGATAGCAAATAACCCCCGAGGGCGAGCTGGGTCAGCACAGTTACAGAGGCCACCAATGAGAATCACTCCACCGGTTCCTCAACGATCATTCTCAACTATGACTGCTGACAGACAACTCCATACTCCAGTCACTCGTACCTACTCACCGTCTCTGCCTGACCGTCCTGGATCTAGGGCATATTCGTTGGCGCCAACGCTATCTGATGGCCCAGAAACCCAGACAACCTACACTTCAAACGCGTCCTTAGTTGACCCACGGGCGGAACCCCATAGCCGTTCTGCCTCCCCAGCTCCTGCGCCAATGTTTTCGTCAGCGATGCCAATGGAGGACGATAGGGAAATGAAATCCGATAGTGAATCCCAGTCGAGAGACCCCTCGCGCAGTGCCTCGCGGGCGCCGTCTGTGGCATCGTCGAGACAGAGTCAACGACCGGCACTGACATTATCCAATAGTAGTACGCCTATATTTGTTGTGGCTAGTCTGTACGAGTTTAACATTGATAAACAACGGAGAGAGGGTGGATTCCCGTATCTTACTTATGTTCAAGGAGAGATTTTTGATGTATATCTCTCCCTTTCCCTTGCCAGTAGACATACTAACGATCTTATAGGTGGTTGGGACGAAAGGAGAAATCTGGTTGGCCAAAAACCAGGACGACGCAAATGGCGAACTTGGCTGGATCTGGTGCAAACATTTCGCTCGCCTTTAGTTTCTCCCATCTACCCCGGAACCCCCTCGCAGAAAATAGAGTCAAGTCAAGGACATCAAATTTTCTGGATCCAATGATCCGGCTCATGTTCTGTTTTTCTCCTTTTTCTTCTCTAAATCAAATCGACCAGATTAAATCAAGCAAATATGCCCTAGCTAATCCTTTCATTTTTTGTTTTCTTTACTTTTAGTTTCACCGGTGGAGTAAACACATCTTTCTCTTTCATTTTCATTCTATTCTTTTACCTTTCCCCATCATAAGCAATTTTCCCCCTTCCTTCCGTCTCCATCCATCCACCAGAGCCCTCCATTTTTATTTTCTCTTCCATTTTTTCCCCTTTGCACGTTTTCCCTTCCCTTCCCTTTCCATTCTTTTCCGCTTTTTCTTTTTTCTTTCCTTTTTCTTCCCTTGAAACTGGGTGTTGGGTGCATTGTTTTGTAAGCGTGTGGGCGGCGTCATTTTTAAAGGCAGTCTTAATATACCCTCTCATTAGCTTTCCCCCTTTTTCCTTCTTCTCCTATGTAGCACGGCACAGTATAGTACAGTAGGCTGGGTTGGGTTGGGTTAGGTTAGGTTAGGTTATCATAGTTGTAAAGTTAGTGAATGCATTTTTCTCCCCCCTCCCTTCCTTCTTCCTCCTCCCATCGAGTTTGGTTTGTGAGATGATGTGTGGGTATTATACTGGTGCTTTTGGAATGCCGGCGGGGAAAAAGGGTTGAGTTGTTGCTGGGCGGCGGGCTATTGCGTAGTAACTACGGCACTCGTACCCATATCATACTTTTTTTCTCTGGTAGGTGGAGGGTTTTGGCTAATGTTGGATGGATGGTGGCGAGTTACGGGTTGATTAATTGGCTTGCCCATGGATTACATTTTCCCATTGTATTTTTTACCAATCGGTTTGTTGGTTTGTTATCCTAGCTGGCTGACCGGTAGTTCACGTGTCCATCACGCGGTAACGTGTAGATAGGTAGTTGAGAAATAGAGAAGTTGAAGTCGACGAACCCCACAGTCTCTCCGAGTGACTGTTTATGATTATGATTGTGCAGATCCACAGCAAGTCACTCGCCCCAGCCATTTCTAACCACCAACGCAACGGGATGATAATAATAATGGTAATAATAATAATGGTAATAATAATAATAGATTACAGTACATCTACCATTAGTCGGTCTAGGATACAAGAACAAAAAACAAATCGCCACCCTTATTATACTACATTACCACGGAGATAGTCGGAGAGGGCGAAGGAGGGACTACTCAAAGATTCTCGATACCAGCCAGTAACTGCAAAGGGTCGAAATCCACTTCTTCCCCCCTGGAGGCGCTCATGATGGTTTTTGCCCTGGTGCCGTTAGTCTTTTGTTATCATAGCTGGCGGGTGCGAAAGGAAGGGGGGAGGGGTACCATTTCGTAGTCTGCCGCTCTTTAAGTTCCTTCTCAAGCTGGGAGGATTTTACAGCTGCAACTGGGGGGGTATTAGCCCGGAGCTAGGAATGGGATGAAAGGGGGGTGAGGGGTTACCTTCTATGCAGCGTTGCGGTAGGCCAGCTAGTCTCGCAACGTTCAGACTGGGGTTTTGTTAGTTAGGGATTTTTTTGAACATGGTTGCCTGGAGCGGTAGGGGGAGGGTGCTTACCCATAAGATCTGTGGGCAACGCCCTCTCCAATTTGGTATAGGAATGTGATGTTTTCGGTTCCATCTTCGTTGGGTCAGTGGTTGGTTCGATTTAGACTGGGAAATTGGGAGGGGGTATTACCATTAGCCTCCTCAAATTTCATGTGCGCGTTTACCGCATTCTCTGGATACCTCTCGCCAAACTGCGCGAGTAGCGGGTAATGCGTGACAAACAGACACATGCTTTTGAGCTGAGTGATGACGTAGTCGAGGACGGCGTTCGCGATGGCGACGCCGTCGTGCGTGCTGGTTCCGCGACCGAGCTCGTCAAGGATCACGAGGCTGCGGTTGGTGGCCTGCTTGAGGATGTCGCTGGTCTCGTTCAGTTCCACCATGAAGGTGGACTCACCCGCCATCATGTTATCGAAGGCGCCCATTCGCGTGAATACAGCGTCTAGCATGCCGACTCTCGCCGCGGAGGCAGGGACGTAGCTACCCACTTGGGCCATTATGGCTATCAGCGCCACCTGGCGCACGAATGAGGACTTACCACCCATGTTCGGTCCCGTGATGATCATTGCGCGCTGCTTGTCCGAGAAGAGGTGGATGTCGTTGGGGACATAGGCGTCCAGGAGGAGCTGCTCCACCATTGGATGTCGACCTTCACACACTTCTATGCATGGCTCCTCCGTGAACTCGGGCTTGACGTAGCCGGGTTGGTTGGCGACGGCTGCGAGGGAAATGAGGCAGTCCAAGATTGCGAGCGATTGAACGCAGTCGCGAAACTCTTGGTAATTGGTCGAGATTTCGGCGAGGAACTTTCTGAAGGCTCGGTTGCATTCTGCAGCGAGCGATTCCTTGTGCTGGTCACGCTCGCGGAGCAACTTGGTAACTTCGGGTGTGTGGAATCGGGAAACCTTTCTCGTCCTGGTGATTATTTTAGCTGGGGGTGTTGAGAACAATGGGGGCGCATGAACTTACCCATTCATCTTGACCCAGGTTGCTGGTACGCTTTTCAGTGCGTGTTTTTCATTTGAGACTTCGACAAGATACTTGAGGTTGTTAGAAAATAGGATGATCGATGGGCTTGCGGGGGTGGTTTGCTATACCTCTATACCAGACACGCTGACGTACGCGACCTTTCTCTTCAGTATTGCTGCAATCTCTTTCAAATGTTCTTGTAAGTCACCTTCAACACCAGCAATCCCCTGATCACGCACGTGGATTAGCTTTACCACTTGGTGTAAAGGGGCACAAACCAGCTTATGTTCGTTGATAGCTTCATATTTTTCGCCGTCCTTGAAGAAATCATACTTGTCATCTTTGGCTGCCTGTGAGTGATTGAAGACATCTAGATAAGCCTCTACATCTTCCTTAATCCGAGGAAGATTTGCGAGAGCTTCATTCAAGATTTTAGAATTGAAGCCTGCATCCTCAGGGTTATCAACGGAGGGAAAGGTGTTGGCAATTCTGTTTAATGTCTGTAAAATCGATAGGAGTTCTGGGCGAGAGCACTACCCGACGGATTAGGCGAGCACAAGATCATTCGAGGTAGGGGACAAACCCTTCCGTAGTATATACGAATGAGGCCTTTTTCTAGGTCATAAGATATCTTTAAGAGCAATTCCCTTAGTCGCTCTAGTTTTGAGTTCTTCCCGCTCTTGATCTCTTCGACAGCTTCTATCCTTACTTCCAGACGCGCTTTGTCCAACAGGGGCCTCCCGACCCATTTTCGGAGCTGCCTCTTCCCAAATTTTGTCTTCGTCCGATCCAAGGTCCAGAACAAGCTTCCCTTAGTCGAAAAATCAGTCTGATTGCGGTATATCTCGAGACTTGATAAAGTGTTGCCATTGAGTAACATGTGAGACCTCGCACTGAAGGATTTGAAGTATTTCGTAAGGTCAAAGATGTGCTCGAGCCCATAGCTGGAGAGATGGGTTATCAGTGCCGAGAGGCAGGTGGTCACAAGATCCGGCAGATTCATGACAATCTCTAGAAGTCCTGCTCAGGAATTAGTACATATCTCTATTCAATTGAGACCATATGAGGCGGCCGCAAACTGTTTGACTCTGCGGCTTCTGGCGAATCTGCTGGTTTAAGCTTATCCGCATAGAATTTGGAAACATGAGTTGGAGCTAAAATTTTCGCATCCTTCTTACTCTCCACACGCTCTATACGTATCTGATCTCCAAAAACGGTGGTTCTAACTAAAAATTAGCCATAAATCTCGCATGAAGTACTCGTTTATGGCGGAACTTACGTGCTACCCGCCAGATGGGAAACCAATTTTTCCGTAGCTTTTGTCAATTCTCCAACGATAAGAAATTCGCAAGGCGCAACTGAAGAAAATGGGTCAATTCTAAAACTTGGCTCTCGGGACTGCTGTATGTATCTCACTGTGTAATAATCTGGTCTCGATTTCACTTCTCATAAAACCATCGTCGAATTCATCATATATCACGTCCCCTGTCGCAGGCTGCACCGCGACAATCCCTACGTGAGCTTTCTCATCCGTACCTGTGCCGCCTCCGGGCTTCTCGGTAATACAGAGCATAAACCCGGTACCCGCAGCTCCCCCACTTCCGGCCCCTGCGGCTAGATCGCCATCCAACCCATCCACATCGTCGATGTACGTGCCTTTGGTATATAGATTGGTCAGCTTTCTCTCAAATGGCGCATTTCTATTATCTCCCGCTGCCTTGAGTGCTGCCGTTTCCACTTGGCGAACTACTCCAACCTTGTGGCCAGCGGTTACGAGCCGTTTTACATGGACGTGGAGACGGTGAGTTGGTATACTGGCGGAGGCAAATTTATCGAGATGTGCTTCTGATGAGTGTTCGTCGAATCGCATCTTGCCTGGAATGCACATTATGCTCAAAACTTGACTTGCAATCCTCGCATCCTCACCGAAAAACCTGAACTTGTACCCCACTTCGACCACAAGAAGTGTATCAGGATTCTTCCTTTTAATCTCAACCACCTGTCGTTCTAACGGGGTAAGCTTTTTCCCACTCTTGGGTAGAGTTTTCCCCTTTCCGCCCCCCCCAAACCTCTTCGCGATGGGCCCTGGTTCGTCGTCATCTGGCTCCTCGGCATCCTGTTCTGCCGCTTGTTCCTCAACCTCTACCTCGCGGGCCTCGAATATAGAGCCCGGCTTCCCCAACCTTTGTACAAACTTCTCATGCAGTCTCTCCCGCCTCTTCTTCGTAGTCGGGTCAACAGGTTCATCACCCATATCCGTAGCGTCCGCGAAAGGATTGTAGAGATACTTGAGAGTTTTTCCCGAGTCTGCCGCCTTCTTGGTTCGGGGCGCCACCGCTGGGGCTGGGAAATTTGCCGTCTCTCTTCTTGTTTCTTCGTTCTTCTCCCTCCCTGGCTCTGGATTTGCCACCGGCTCAGGGCTCCTTCTCAATTTCTTCTTTGCAGCACCGGTGGTCCCTGGCTTGCTGTAGTAATCATCATCATCCGTCGCTTCATCTTCAACGTCCTCGAGGGCTCGCTTCTGGGCTACCCTCCTGCGAGTCTGTGGTAGGGAGTCTGGTTCTCTTTCATTCTCCTCCTCCTGGTCGGCAGTCTTGTTCTCCTTCTCCTCATCGGGCTTTGTCTTCTTTATTGCTGGCGTGGCAGGTGAATTGTCTGTGCTGGTCTTTACTGGGGATTGCTTCGGAGCAAAGAAGCTGGATATCGTGCGCTGCTTCCCTTGCGGGGTTTTGTTGGGGGTTTTTCTGGGGGTTTTGGAGTTGCCCATGCTGCTGTATTTTGGCGGTTGGAGAGGGCTCGACTTGGCCTGATGGGTTGACGCGTTGAGGTAACAGAGCAACCGAGACGCGTTGGGTGACTACCGCTGCGCTAGTCACAATCGGGAAGTCAAATTGCCTCTTCCAAGGTTAGGTTTCTCGGTACCTTGGGGGAACTAGGTGTTCCTGTATTATTCGCAATGTTCTGACGTTTGCGAACACTCCTGGGTCCGCATCTTACTACATATATCTTAGGCCAATAGAACGCAGCCTCGCGCATAAATTAAAGAACTTTGACCACCCGGATCTAAGTACTTAGATGGCAAAAAATGCTCCTGAGATTCATCCATTTCCCTCCAGTCTTGGCGCTACATGCAGACCCGGGCGTGTGCATAAACGTCAGAGCATTGCGAGTATTCGTGAGGTAAATTTACAGCGCCTAAGTTTTGTAGGTTCCACGAGCGAGGTTTTGCTGCCCTTACCCCCTGCTAGAAGCACGCCCCTGCTCGTGTAACCTACAAAACTTAGGTTCTGTACCTAGGTATGGACATGGGTGATCGGACGGACAGGGCTAGAAAACCTATGTGGATGCATAAGTTTTTTAACCCTGTCTGTCCCATCACCCACGTCTATACACGGGTACCTCAGTAAATTTACTCGCCTGACCACTTCAGGTACATGCACTTGAGTGCTCGAGTATTCCTATAATTCTCGACACCGCTTCTCACCCGCCCTACCTTTTGCGCCTTAGCGGCCAAACGTGTTCTATCGGGGTGGAGATGAGTGGCGGCTTTACTAGTAGAATCTCCGTGCTTTTATCCCCGCCATAATTGCGGTATGGCGGGGTGCCAGAGTATCATGGGTAGTCACTCGTGTCACCTCACCATCCCGCTTATCGCATACAGTCACATCCTCCGAGTTCTCATATTATACCCTTCCCGTTCAAGAGCAATGCCTGCTAACAAGCGAACAGTAAGAGCCTTTTAGATAACTGTTTTCGGATGTGCCTCTAGGGATATTTTAACTTTTACCACATTTTGTTTTACTGAATTGTGGAAAGAGAGGGCTAGCAAAGCGTTTCCAAGGGCTGGGGGCGTTTGGAAGGGCATGGGAGCTTTGATGACGTAGCTGTGGTTGCGCTATGAGAGGGGCGATAAAGTGGTTTGAATGATAAACAAAGAGATGGTAGCTGTAAGACAGATATTTAAAGAGGACCCCCGAACTTCATGGTGTCTGAACAGGCTGGTGATAGAAATCATTCTCTTCTGAGATAAGAGCCATACTTACTAACCCATCACTAGAGGTTTGTTCATCAACCTTTGCCTGGGGTTTTGTTAGTAGACTCGGAGGTGTTCGGGCGGGTCTATGGGTGGCAATCTTGGAGAGAGTTCGGGCATGCTATGCTGATAAATGGCTGGTCTATTTTTTTACTCTGGTTTTCTCTACTGGAATAGTTACCCAATGGTTGTTACCGGGCCTGGTTGTGATTCTTCCACTACGAGCTATCGCACATCAGGGCACCTAGTATTCGGGAACGCCCTCTCCCTCAAGCCTAGTCCTGAGCTTTTGGTACGCCCAACTTATTCTCCCTGCATCCTTTAAGCTGTGCCACGGCCCGGAAGGCATAGGCTGGGCACAGGTGGGTAATTTATGCGCAAAATACGGGCCTCTAAGGGCAATCAAGACTAGTGAATTTGCTTTCTTGGGACTATAGATGCGTGCTACTATAGAATTTGCGTGGCTTTTGGTTGAATGCCGGCTCCTGGCTGTATTCTGTAATGGACTACTGTACTCGAGTCACCGGATTGGAGCTGGATTTCTTTTGGTGGTGGCGCGCTAGGAGTAGTGCAACTCTAATCCAGCATCTTGAGTATCTTCCGTCTAAAGGAGGCATAGAGGTAATGGCGAGGAGTGAATTTGGGGCTGGTGAGTTGGAGATATCGAGGAGAGGGGGTACGGCAAAAAAAAAGAAAGAAAAAGAAGTGAAAAGGAGTCGCACTAGTCAAGAATCGGGGAAGCTTGAATCTAAATAATATGTGAGAAAATGCAGTCTAAGGATACAAGTAGAAATATAAGATATGAGTAGCATAGGTCAAAAAATATAAAGCATATCTACATTATGAAAAAATCCTTAGCTAAACAAATCTCGTCTCAAGTTTTCCAGGACCATCAGAAACCATGCAGCAAGATCCGCCATCTGATAAACGAGTAATAAACAACCGAGAAGCAAAAAACGAAAAATCCGCAAGCGGCTGGCATAAGCTGGGGCATCGAACTTGTGAGCCACATCTGAGACTGCAGTTACCTTCCCATTATTGTCGGCATTTGTCGGGGCATTCCTGGGAAGGTTCTCGAGAGTATCGGCCAGTAATGGCGAAAGATTGAACAAAGAGTCAACAATGGTTTCGATCTCATCTTCCTCACCGCCACTGTCAGAATCGCTGCCGGGGAATAGCTGGCTGATCCCCGGATATATAGTACAGGCTTCTTGGAGCACTGGAGGACGATCCGTGTGTGGAGTGCCTGAGGTTGAAAAGGGCAAATATCAGTATCGGAGGATGGAGGGTTCAGGGGGTAAGATTGAATAATTACCATCGGGGTGCGGGGTTCGGGCAGTAAGAATGTTGCAAAGATCTGCTAGAAGGGTGGTTGTAGCCTCTCTTAGGATTGGCAATTCCTTGAGGATTTTGTCTAGCTGGCCATGGGGTGTGCTATACTCGTCGGCCCACAATCTGAATCTACCAAGGTGCCGACGTTGGGCCGGACCACGATCAACCGGAGGCGCACGGAGACAACAGCCGACAAGGCGGGTGACTAATGATTCTGCCTGGTCGGGATTGACGTCCTCTCGCTCTAATAGCATCTTTACTACCCCCTCATGTCCCTGCTCAGCGGCCCACGAGAGCGGTGTACAGCCATATTTGGTGTCTGCCTGGTTGGGGTTGACGTCCTCTCGTTCTAATAGCATCTTTACTACCCCTTCATGTCCCTGCTCAGCGGCCCACAAGAGCGGTGTACCGTATTCGGTGTCTGCCCGGTTGGGGTTGACGTCCTCTCGCTCTAAAAGCATCTTTACTACTCCCTCATGTCCCTGCCCAGCGGCCCACAAGAGCGGTGTACGGCCGTATTCGGTATCTGCCTGGTCGGGATTGACGTCCTCTCGTTCTAATAGCATCTTTACTACCCCCTCATGCCCCTGCCCAGCGGCCCACAAGAGCGGTGTACCGTATTCGGTGTCTGCCTGGTTGGGGTTGACGTCCTCTTGCTCTAATAGCATCTTTACTACCTCTTCATGTCCCTGCTCAGCGGCCCACGAGATCGGCGTGCGGCCACCTTGGACGTCAAGGTGGTCGGGATTGACGCCCTCCCGCTCTAAAAGCATCTTTACTACCCCCTCATGTCCGTGCTCAGCGGCCCACGAGAGCGGTGTACGGCCGTATTCGGTGTCTGCCTGGTCGGGATTGACATCCTGTCGTTCCAAAAGCATCTTTACTACCCCCTCATGCCCCTGTTCAACGGCCCATAAGAGTGGCGTCCGGCCATATTTGATGTCTGCCTGGTCGGGATTGACGTCCTTCCGTTCTAATAACATCTTTAATACCCCCTCATGTCCGTGCTCAGCGGCCCACGAGAGTGGTGTCCGGCCATCTTGGGTGTCTGTCCGGTCGGGATTGACGTCCTTTCGTTCCAAAAGCATCTTTACTATTCCCTCATGCCCTTGCTTAGCGGCCCACGAGAGTGGTGTCCGGCCATCTTGGGTGACTGTCCGGTCGGGGTTGACGTCCTCTCGTTCTAAAAGCACCTTTACTATTCTCTCATGCCCTTTCTCAGCGGCCCACGAGAGTGGTGTCCGGCCATCTTGGGTGTCTGTCCGGTCGGGATTGACGTCCTCTCGTTCCAAAAGCACCTTTACTATTCCCTCATGCCCTTTCTCAGCGGCCCACGAGAGTGGTGTCCGGCCATCTTGGGTGTCTGTCCGGTCGGGATTGACGTCCTCTCGTTCCAAAAGCATATTTACTACCCTCTCATGCCCCTGTTCAGCGGCCCATGTGAGAGCCGTATTCCCCAAGCAATCGGTTGCATTAACATCCCATTCCTTCATATCCAATACAGCAGCCACTATCTCCGCTATCCCGAAAAACGCCGCTCCGTGGAGTCCGGTAAACCCCGTAGCCCCTCCTTCTCCATAAAAATAAGGACCCCAGCCCCTATCTTGATTATAGCGCAATAACAGTAGCTGGGCAGATATATGTTTATCAAATTTATCGAGAAGCCTCAGTGCAAGAATTTTGACATTTCCCGTCATCCCCATTCTTGTGTGCTTCCCCCAGTAAAAAGATGCATATTCTAGAAAGGGCATTGTTGGGGGGGCCGAGTCAAGGGTTGGCAAAAGGTCCCTGGTACATCCGAAATTGAGGTATGTCAAGCAAACCTCGGCAATTGTTGAGTGGGGACTATGGAATAGGGCCGGATCACTTAGGAGATGCTCTTGCAAAGTGAAGTGCACCAGTCGGACAGTAGATGAAGACGTCTCGACTATGACTAGACCCAGGCAAGATGCTACGAGTGTTCGTAACGCAGGAACGTTTTCCAGATCCAGATCCCCAGATCCTATCTCCACTCCTAAGGCATGGCAGAGTTCCTCGGCCTGCAATGGCCGTTCCGAATACAACACCCACATCAGGACCTTCAGCCCGAGTACGGATCTATACCCTTTCTGCGCTTTCAGCCGTGATAGAGTTGCAGTGTAGGCATCATTCAGTCCATTGCCTTGTGTTATCTCATCAAGTTTCTTTCTTCTCCGACGGATTGTCACCTCTCCTAGAATATCGTCGATGTTTAGCGAAACAAGGAGGAATCTGCACACCATCGTTGGTAAGTATACATCGCCGATAGAATGGGAGTGCCAAATGCTCCTACGCACATATCAGATATATTTTCCATGATAACTCTCATAATATCCGCCCGTAAATCATCGGACATCGCCTCTGGCTCGCTATCCCTGTCTAACCTCATCGCCAGATAATCGCGGATATCACCCGGGTTAGGGCTGATGGGTGTCACAACCGCCTTGGGGAAATATCTTTGAATATCTTCCCTGATGTGGGGTCTGCCAGTGAGGAATATTCTCGTGCTAGGGGACTCCCGAACAATATCCCTCAGAGACCCGAGAAGTTCTGGCAGGTGCTTCGGCAAACACTCGTCCAAGGCGTCGAGACAGATGAAAACCTGGGGTAGCGAAGCAATAGCCATCCTCAACATGCCCATCAGATCCCAATGCAGCAGCCCTCTACTACCAGTCTCCTTTTTCGCCTTTTGAAAAGCCTCGCGTAGAGACTTTGGGATGCTCCCTCTGCCTACTAGCTGCTTCAAAATGGCTCCCATCACGTTGGTCACTGTTTGCTCTTGCTGGGAGAGGAAGTCGTAGTAGAAGCCTGCAACCGCGATATCTTCCTTCCCCGCCCGATCGTACAGGCTGTCAATCACAAGAGAACTAGTATTGCCCGCCGTCAGCCATATTCAATTTTTTCAAGGAATTCAGTCACTTACTTTAGATATGTCTTGCCTACTCCCAGGTTCCCGGAGCAAAACAAGACAGCATCATTGGATCCACCCTCACCTCCCCTCCACTCCCGAAACTCCCTGGTTTCTAAAAACCAATCCCCGATACCGCAGAACCGGTTGGTGCGCACGCCCTGATGTCTGTTACTTGGCTCTAATGGAGAGAGCCAACGCATTATCTGCACATCCTCGTCGGACATATCGACGCCAGTGCCCATATAAATGCCGCTGTCCCAACTACACGTGGTGTTGCCGGAGTACGTATTTCCATCGCTGATGTTGACCGAATATGAAGTTTGGGCCATGATATGTTGATTTAATATAGAAATGGTACAGCAGTTTGTGGGTATCAAGGGAATCGGTAAACTTTCGGTGAGCACGGATGAGGTAAAGCGGGGCGATGAGGGCTTGTGTGACAATTTGCTGTCTAGTAATCTCCATGCCAAGGAAACCCCGCCCCAACTGAGGTTTTGAAGTACGGGTAGGTAAAGCACCTACGCAAAAGTCTTGGTGATCGCGTATTTCAACGATCGCGACAACGGTAAATGTAGAGTAAAGAAATTGCAGTAACCCAACCACAAATGATTCAATTGATAAAAGATTAGAGAGAATGAATTTTAGGACCAGCCTTTACACATAAATGAAAAAAAAAAAGGAAAAGGTAATTTCTAGTATCTTGTATACCAGCCCTTTGCTGCAATAACAGCCTGAACCCGGTCAGGCATTGACCTCCACAACTGCTCAAAAAACCCAGAAGGTATGGTATCCCACACTATAGGTAATGCCTCAGCTAGTTTCTCCTTGACCTTCTGAGGACCACCAGGTGTTGAAGCAATATCAGGATACTGAATCTGAAGTCTTTTCTTCATTTCAACCGAGAGATGTTCAATAGGATTTAGGTCAGGGGAACAGGGGGGGTGTTCAGCTAGTTCAATTTCATTCTCCTCAAACCATTCTAGTACTGCCTGAGCGGTATGGACAGTAGAATTGTCTTGCTGAAAGATGGGGTCGCCAAGGGTATTGCGAACCCGGTTTAGGACCGGGATAAGACAAATTTCCAACAACTGAAGATAGACCCCCGGTCCACTGATTTTACAACCAAAGGCACAAAGGTTCCCGGTTTTTGCCCCAGAAGCACCCCCAGACCATCAAAGCAATACCCTTGCCCTTTCCTACCCCTCTGATACACTCTGGATGCCACTTTTCAGAGGCAGATCTGAAGATCCATTTTTGCTGTGGATTGCGGCTTCTTTCCACAAAGCATTCATCACTCCAAATTACCCCTTCAAAATTCTCTGCAGTCCAATTTTGGTGTGCCCTCGCCCAAGCTAGCCTCTTTTGAGCATGCTCTGGTGTCAGCTTCGCTCTTTTGTTAGCTAGCCACTTCTTAATGCCACTCTCTCTGAGAGCCCGGTCCACCGTACATAATGAGACATTAGGTGCTAATATCTCCTGCAGCTTTTCCCTATTCCAGTCTCTGTGAACCCTTGCCCCCTGCACTAAAGATCTCTTAGCTCTCTGGCAGAGCAGGGGAGGTCGGCCAGAGCAGGGAAGGTTGTCAATTGGCCCGGCTTCAATGACTGGGCAAGGAAATTTCTGACTGTAGACCATGGACGGCCAACTACCTGGCTAACGGTAGATATTTTTTGAAAAATCTCAAAAAAGTCAAGGATCATGCCTTTCTCAACTCGGGTAAGCTCTTTGCGTGAAGTCTTCGGTGCCATGGTTGCTCCTATTGTGAAAACTCGTTTGGTCTTCTTAGTTGCACGGTTGTGTTGTCTTCGCTTCTCGGCCGTTTTCACCAAGACTTTTGCGTACGTGCTTTACTTGTACTTGTAAGTAGTGGTATTCAAAGTTAAAAAAGAGGAATTTTCAGTAAAAGTAATCGCAGGATCTTGCATGAGGGTACCTTATCCAATTAGCCAATTGTAATGACAGATTTGCAGTAATATATTTGGGTGCTTCATTGTAAAGTGTAGGTAACTAATAGTAAAAATTAGTGTACTTTAAGTTATACTGCTGAGTTGAAGCCAGCCATGTAAGGTGGACAAAGTGCCAGGCTTCAACTCAGTTATGCAAGTACATCCAAAATAAATTTTGCTTATAGGAACTTAGAATAAAAGTTAAAACAACCATCATGATACTCGTGCAATGATCATATACTAGAACAACAATAGAGAGAAATTATCCCATAGTTCCCAAAAGAATATTCAGCATGGACAATGGATGCCTTGATTGAATGGCTCAGAGAGCCTGCAAGGCTTTTACTTTACTTGCACATCTTACAGCCCTTTTACCTGCCATTGCGATACAAAAAAATAGCATCGTATGGTAAAGTAAAGTGGCAGTAAATTAACTGTTTTTGATGGTACCAAGTTTACATGAAACAGTACTCGAGCAAAGTGAGCTAAGGAGGTGTTTGGCGCGCCATGATTCTGATTTCAAATCATGATTTGACTTGAAATCATGATTTGAAATCAGGTGGTGTTTGGCGTGCCAATTTTGAAATCTGATTAGATACTCGATTTTGATTTGAAATTTTTGTACATGATTTGAGATTATATTATATCATAATATCTTAAGCACTAGGTTAGGGTAAAACAAGATATATTTGATGATTATTATAAGACCCTTTTTCTTAACATAGTGTTAATAAAATTGACTAAGTACAATTGAGCCTTTGGAAGATATGAAGCTCGATTCATAAGCATTTTTTTATGTATAATGAATTCTATAAGCTTAATAGCTCATCTGTATATTGTTGGCCAGGGCCAGGAGTAATCCCTTGGAAAAATCACTCCTCATTAGTCTCTATCACCTATTTGACCACTACCATTGTGGTAAATGTTGATACACTCGCAGCTGAGGATATTATTTCCAATAACTCATGCAGTGAGAGTGAGTTCCCCATAGGATCTTTTTTCAAAATAGTCCTGCTAGTACTTTATCTAAATTAGTATCATGAAGTTAGCACCATAAATAAACCTTGCTTTCAATATGTACAAGCAATGAATAATATCAAATATCTAACATCTTGGAAATATCTTTCAGCTCCTAAAAAATAGTATAGTAATATACAATCATACTTGATTAGACTGTTAACAACAGGGATATGAATGCTATTTATTATTGTTACTTGTATTATGAAAGGTACAATAGATAGAAATAATTTATACCTAGATATGAACAAAGAGGTATGAATGTTTAAGAGAATCTACAATTGGGTTTGCTATACAACTTTAATTATATCCTTTACAGATTCTATTTTAGTTGTTAAATACATTGTTAAAAATTATTGAGTATTTGGTTATAAAAGTAAAAAATATTAGTCAAAATCATAATTAAATCACAGAGTGTTTGGCGCGTTCCAATCTCAAATCACAATTTTGGGTCAGTCTGATTTAGGTTTTGAAAATCTGATTTGAAAACGCCAAGACCTGATCTCAAATCAGAATCAGGGACGCGCCAAACACCCCCTAAGTTTTCCAAGTTTTTCAACTTTGAATACCCCTACTGGTACGAGTACTTCCATTTTCATCGCGTATTCGGAATCAGGTATATTAAAGATTTATGTCTTAATACTATGACCAAACATGGCTAGTAGTAGTTTCTACAACTTACATTATTCATTCTCGTACCAGGCCAAGCTTGTTCTCTTTTATTACATTTCAGTTCACATACAAGTCACGTTCTCTACTCGAGTACTTGTGTCTCCGTACCAAAATTGGTCTCCCATTTGGAAGAGCCATCACGAATCTATAAAAAGTATAGTGTTCATGCGCTTCGAAAGATTGCTATGAATGGCACCAGTAGCTGGTGAAGTCAATGTATGAGAATGAACTCACACTTTAGAATTTATTGCGCGGTGCTTGAGAAAAGCAGCATCAAGGCTACCCTCAACAGTGAATGAACACCTTCCCTCATCCTACCGTCACAATTGCTGTCACAATTGCTGTCACAATTTCCATAATCATCATTACTTTCACTAGCATCGGCTACATTGTGCTCTTTGTATTAAACATATCAAATCTTTGATATTTTACATGATTCTGACACACCTTCCGGTACTTCTATAGCAACCGTATTCCGAATACACGATGAGAATAGAAGTACTCGAGTACCGGTAACTCTACCTGTATCATACCAATGACAGTACCGGTACGGCACTCGCGCGGCCGAGTTGAGCCGGGTGCCTCGCTTTGGTAGTGATCAACGGAGGACTAATAATAGGCCTCTGCCTAACCAGATTATTAAGACACAAATACGGTACCGTATTTACTCAGTCGATTCGCTAGCTCCGCTAATCGCTAATCTCCAGACCCAGAGAGAGTGGCTCTTAAGAAGGATCAGTGCTTTCCTGACACAGTTTGGCGTGAGTCATTTGGCTGTGTTGGATCTCATTAACTGGCTTTCGCAATTCAATTAACTTGGTAAGAGAAGCTGATCCCACGCGATCTCGTGATATATCCACCGGGGTCAGAATTACGTGACCGGGGCCAGGTAGCAGGCATGGCAACCGATGTACCTCAACACCAGACCATATAAGTAATTCTGCACCTTCACGATCCGTGATAGTGCTGATAAAGTGATTAAATTATTAGAAATCAATATTGTGTATAACCGTGCCAAGGTTGCGGGCGTGGCCGCAACCCCCCGATGTTCGCAGGCTCACAACCTGGGGCACTCTAAAGAGTGCCTGCCAGCTCAACACAACTTTGCGGCTCAACACAACTTTGTGGCTTACCATAGAAACTCTGTGGCTCAACACAACTATATCGTGCAACGCAACTTAGTGTCTAGGCATAAATTTGTTACTTAGTATAACTTTGAAGCAAAATATAATTTTATTTAACATGAAAGAGTACACAGGCATATTATCCCTTGGAGGATAACAATGTCAAACTTGTAGCCTTGCCAGTGAATGGCCTTTTGAGCTACTTGATTGGAGGAGAAGCAGAAACACAGCTGCTTGGTAATGGAACATTCTCGCTAATAATTTCTCATCACTAACAGAGGAAAAAGGTACATGGGCTAGGCTACAAGTTTGACAGTGGCATCCTCT
>Ga0307513_10000719_pt1 | contig 47521 bp, 58 predicted proteins | sample 15_EM_MG_FD_202174 | JGI IMG/M metagenome (GOLD analysis project Ga0307513, IMG submission 202174) | Populus trichocarpa ectomycorrhiza microbial communities from riparian zone in the Pacific Northwest, United States - 15_EM | ecosystem: Host-associated > Plants > Roots > Unclassified | place...
GGAGGCGTCCGGATGCTGCGGTGATGCCAGGCAGGAAAAGAGACGTCAGGACGTGAGATAAGGGGGGGGAGAAGAGCAGGAGATGTGGGGTGGCGGCGGGATGTGGGTAAGGTCTGACGTCAGGTCAGGACGCAATCGGCGTTGGGAATGGCGTCCGGACGCTGGGGACGCAGAGGACGGAAAAACGACGTCGGATGCGTCCGGACGCGGCGCCCGCGCCTCAGACGCCGGATTACTTTTTGCTGATGGTGGGACTCCAGCCAGTGCCAGACCACCTATCAGTCACCCCTGAATTATGTAGTTAGTCCAATACCCCATGCATTTACCATGTATATCTTGACCCAAGTAGTAAGGTCCTGAATGATAAGTAAACTATATTTGTCCCATGAAGGCACTAGACATTCCAATCTATACCTAATGTCTTATGAGGGATGGGAGGCATAGTGCTCCCTCGTAATGCCACCTGCTACATGAATCAAAGTGTGATATAGATGAGGCAAAACATTTTTTGCCGATGAAGCAGGATTGGTGAGATAGAGAAGATGAGATAATTTGACAAGGGCCGCTGACAGGCTGGAGCAGGAGATACATTGATTGTAAAGCGGACCGGAACTTAGCTGTAAGGACAAATTTCGGGAGGACCAGAGTTGTTGACACTGGAAAATTAGCTGAATCGGGAGAGATGTGGCGGAATGTGCCCCTCTAAGCCCTTGAGCCGTGAATTGTAACTTGAATTCTGAGAGGTTGTCAGGTGGGAATGTCAGAGAGAGGTGGATTTGGGAACGATCAGTGTGAAGTTTTCAATTAATGCCACGCTGTGGTGAAAATATTTTCACAGGGCAACCAAAGCTTTTCTCCCTACCAACACCTAGCTTACTGTTGAGAGCTAACTGTAGAGTTGACACCAACCGTTTCTCCCTTTCAAACTGTTTCACAACGGAACGGTCGTCGCTCCTTCCGTCGCAACCAAACAGGCTCTAAGTCATTCTTCCACCACCACCAAGTTCCTACAACCCCATGACTGCCCTTAGACCCTATCTCATGATAGTTTCATGTCTTTAGAATTCCGTCCTTTGTTCTCCGTTTCCATCAATAAGTTCTTCGTTGATTGTTTGTTTATTACCAAGGTATCCGGAGCCGAGGGGCTTGCCCCCCAGTAAACCTACACCATTTTATCTTCCTGTTTTTCACTCAATTTATTGTCGTGTTGTGCCTCTTTTCTGAGGTCCTGTATGGAGCCAGTACAGGAGGGGTGGCTCAACTGATTTTCCCAAGACCCGGTGGCAGTACTTGTACTCGGGGGTGCATGAAAGTGGTTCACATTTTGTGGGGCAGTTTGGCACAAAGTGACAGGGCCGGTTGGGTGTGGACCATGCCTGACGGGTCCTATAACTTTGCTCCAACCTGCGCCACAAACCTGTTAATCACTTTCGTGCACCCTCGAGTACTGAGTGGTAGGCAGGCTGAGTTGGCTTACCTACGGTATTGTAATGCCGTACCGGTAGGTGTCAAAGCCTGGATTTGCACCTCTCCGTTTAGTTATTAATAAACTACGATTGAATTGCTCCAAGCTCCAGATTCCTCCAGATTCCTACGTGAAGTCTTCCACCCTACCTATCCCTCTCTTCCTTCCCTATCATTTTATTCTTTCTCTCGCTCAGCTCTTTTTAACTTGTGGTCAACGTACTTCACTGCTCGCACCTTAGTTCCTGCACTCTTGCATAATGGTCTTCGCGAGGTTTGCTCCCACCGCCCATAGCAAGGCAGTGTCGCTTCTCCGTACCGTTCAATACACCCATCCGCCCACCTGCCCTTGTTACGGTGTATCCACTCACCCTCACTGTTTTGCCGCTTCTGCGGCTTCACTCCTTGACGGAGCACAGTCCCTTGCCACCCCTATCGGCCCACAGAAAGAGTATGCCTTTGAACTGTCTGCTTCAAGTATTCGATTCGGCCCGGAAGCACGCGGGAAGTGGGAATGGTCTTTGCAAACATGAAGGCGAAGGTGATCGTTATTACTGACAAGGATTGAGCGGCTAGCTCCCATGTGGACCGCAGTCTCCGCGCTTGAAAGCTCGGGGATCAAGTATGAGATTTTTCTGATATAATAGTTGAACCGAAGGATTACTCTTTGAGGAAGGCCATCGAGTTTGGGAAGCATGCCAAAGGTGACACCTACTTGGCTGTTGGGGGGGGGGGGGGGGGGGAAGTGTGATGGATACTGCAAAGATGGTAAATCTGTATACCAATTTCCCTGAGGCGGATTTCCTCGACTTCGTTAGTGGCATCTTCTCGAGCATCCTTACTCGAGGCCTTCAGGTTGACCTGGGTAGGTGAACACACTATTAGGGAAGGGGCTACCAGTCACCAAACCCCTGAGCCCTTTGATATGCATTCCCACCACTGCCGGGACAGGAAGTGAAACCACTAGTACCGCTATCTTGTACGTTCCATTGCTCCCACCATTGAATCATTTCTGACGAGCCAGTGACCTTACCGACAAGAGGGCTAAAACGGGCATCGCCCACCGGGCGCTCAAGCCAACCCTTGGAATCTGTGACCCGCTCAATACACGATCCATGCCTCCTGCCGTCCGCGCCTCCTCTGGCTTGGATGTGCTCTGCCATGCTCTTGAATCCTATACGGCCATCCCATACAACCAGCGTACTCCCTGTCCAACAAACCCGATTCTGTGCCCGGCATACCAGGGCGCGAACCCTATTAGCGATGTGTTTCCCTTCAAAGCGTTGCAGATGACAGTGAAGTACCTACTTCGGGCAGTTCGTGATCCAGAGGATCAGGAAGCGCAGAGCCAGATGTTGCTCGCTGCCACATTAGCGGGTATAGGATTTGGGAATGCGGGCGTTCACCTTTGCCATGGTATGAGCTATCCAATATCCGGCGGATATAAGGGGTATAAGCATAATGGGTATCAAGTTGATCCAATTATTCCACATGGGGTATGGGTCCCTGTTTCTATCCCGCAATGCATGCTCGGGCTATTGACCGCAAGTTCAGGTAAGTGTTGCCGTAACTGCACCTGCAGTTTCAAGTTCACAGCAGCCTCCAACCCAGAACGACATCTAGCTGCGGCGGAGGTCTTCGGGATTGATATATCTAGCGCCCATGCTGAGAATGCTGGGCAGCTATTAAGTGACGCCTTGAAGGAATTTTTGCGCAAGCTTGGGGATCAACCAAAGGGCATCAAAGACCTTGGGTACACCAGCAGTGATATTGAAGGGCTGGTCGAGGGCACTATCCCTCAACGTAGGGTGCTGATGCTAGCCCCCAAGCTTGACGAGGATCTGGAGGGGCAAAAAGGTGAGCTGGTTAAACTATTCGAGGACAGTCTGGAGTACTAGGGAGCAAACACTTGATCCTCTTGGGGAGCAAGTCCTGTTCATAGGAACCGACAAAGCGTTTCCCTTTCCGTTAAGACCATGTGATGCTCAGGTGGCAGTCGCCACAAGGTGTTAATCATGCTAGAACTACCACTCCGGCTCAACGCCAAAAGGGCGCCGGCAAATATGTGCCCCTACATATATGTCTGAGTACCCCTTCGCTTTTGGCCCGCATTACTTCCCAACTAAGTGAATTAAGCCACGAATAATTCCGAGGATTACACAATCATAGAGGCTGGCGATACAAGTGCTAGGGTCGGAGAGCGGTAGCAAATCGGGAGCTCGACAGCCAAGTTATTCCCAGGATGAAGAAGGAAAGGTCCAAAAGTGTGAGAAGATGAAGGGTGAAAGTCCCGGAAGACCAGAAACCCGGAAAGGCTGAAGCAAAACATAGTAGGACAAGATGCAAGAAAAAAGGGAAGAAACAAAAGGCACACGCAGAGCCACCCAAAATTTCTAACAATTACCTGCTGTCTATGTCGACTGAATTCGAGCATTAGGGTAGAAAATAACCTAGTGAGAGAATTAAGTAGGAAAAGCGTGAAGGGAAAAAATTGAGCACAATGGTAAACTTCCGGCTCTCCCAGCCTTCATCTAGAGAAATAGCGTGTTATATCCCTTCCGGCAACTCAAATCCGCGGAGCTCCCCCTCGAGATAGTCTACTAACGCAACAGCTTGAGTCTTCAGTATCCCTAGCCCTCCGCCTAGAACAACCCCGCTACCGCCCCCGCTGCCCCCTCCACCCCCGCTCTTTGTAGACTTACTTTCCCCTTCGCTATGTAGGCTGCTTCTGCTACTGCTACTTGTAACCTTCGGCCCAATAAGACACAACAGGACTCTCTCTGCGACGATTTGTATGTGGAGATTGTAATCCGAGAGCTCAAGAGTAAGTGATTTGAGCGCTTCAGCAGGGCCATCAGCGGCCGTTTCAGGCGGAGATGGCGGTTCCGCCACGTTTGTTGACGGAGTTGTCGGAAGCGAAGCTTCAATCACGCCCGTGGAGGCAACTCGAGAATAAAGGCTCCAGATGTTGGCAGCGAGTGCAGCGTATGTTCTAGACTTCTTTGCCGAGGGCGCGGTCGGCGATGTCCCAGTTGCGAGGAGGGAGCCGGAGGGTGTGAACAGCCTAGTTCGGTCTCAGGTTTAGCGAATGGGGTGCGGGGAAAGAAAAAAGGGGTATTCGCACAAGGCAGATGAGACATTTGCAGAGATACTCTGCGAAAGCAGGTCGTTGAGAGGTTTCGTTTTTAGCATTTTCGGGGTCCCTTGGTGGAGTGTGAATTACCTCGCCCGGTGGAACGGGGAGGAGGCTGAGGTGGGCTGGGCTGGGTCAGGGTGCGAGACTAGCGGTGGGGAGCTAAAGGGAGGGTAAATTGGAAGTGGAAAAAGGTTAGGCCGAGGCAGCAGAAGGCCAAATTTGGAACGGGCAAACCTTTAGATTGGCGGTCAACCCATCCTGATACCATCGACCACGAAAAAAGTGGAACCTTTGCATGGAACCGCCCTGAAATAGCGAAGTGGAATTAAAAAACGGTTATTTGATAGGATGCCCCTCGGTCGCGGTGGATTTAACGGAATGCCCCTGTGAAAAAAACGTTTGATAGAATGCCCTTCTATGTGCCGAGATATAAGCCAAGAAAGGAAATAAGGGGGCTGACCCTCTTACATAGATGTTTGTGCAAAGTAATCACTATCTTGAACTTGAGCATGCCGGCCGCGTTCCATCTCCAGAACTCATCAACAATCGGCACTGCGTGTCTACCGTTAATGGCCATCATTTTTTCACCCCGCGGCCCCACCATTGTCTTTTTGACACAACTAATCTTTTGAAACATGCTTAGACCTGAGAGCGCAACTTCACCAACGGGTTTGCTCTGAGGGCTTTGCCATAAAAATTGAGAAATCTGAGGGTTCAGGATGTGTTATCAAATGTTGATCGGCAGCTCATTGCCCAATTCATGTTCATGCAACCGGGAATCTGGGAGAGTAACAAGTTGTTATTACGACTTTGAATCCGATACAGACTACAGGTCTTGGAGCAGTCCCCATGCTTTGTGCTTTATACAGTTGATTTGGCGGCCTGAAGCTGTTCCTAAAATTCTTGCAATTACAAGGAAGACAGTGCCTAAGGAAATGCATCAGGCAATGCAGCTTTATCCTAATATCAGTATTACTAATACAGTGTGACAGAAGGACCTTCAGTAGCTTTAGAGTAAAGATAGAAGCTTTATGAGATTAACAAAGTGGGCCACGTTGACCGTAATGCATATTCAGGGAGTGGAAACTTTGAACAAATATGTATAAGCACTTCTGCTGGCCGCATCTTATCTAGAGATCACGGAAGCTTATTTCTGCGAATGGTACAAATTGAGGGGAATAAGAATCTGATCTTACTTGCATGTCGCTAGTAGCGTGTGAGAACAAATATTCTTTGGAGTGCTTTCTCGACAATGTTATGAGGGGGTGTAGCTTCGGCATCTTGTATAGGTCCTATAAATTGACAAGAAATTATTAGATCCATCCTGTGTATTCAAAGTGGACTGTCAGGACACTCAGAACATTAACCATTACACTGAACCTTATCCCATAGGTATCCTGAATCCTACATCAGCAAAAATGAAACTGTCTGATCCCTTGGGCTTGGGTGTTAGGTGGTAGCTTCATCGTAAGGTATTCTAACAGCTAGGACATGGATCGTCTTGTATCGGAGAACTTGTTAAGAAGAGGCAAGTAATATAGGCTAGATACAATGGGGGACTTTGGTGTAGATAGTCAAAGTATTGGTAACAATCAATTGGAAAAACTTATTATATTAATAAGATCTCTTCTCGGTCCATGTTGTGTGTAATCGCAGAGAAGAGGTTTTTCAATATTAATATTCCGTGTCTGAGCAATCACAGTATACATGCTATCGGTATACTAACTAAGTATCACGCTAATAATTTTGGGAACACTTTCCGAGTGAGAACACTCATAGACTCCAACGGTCAACTTATCGGTCTACGCTCGCGTTATTCCTGATAGCGTGAAGACCACCACAGGTGGCAGCTTATCCCTTTATAAGCGGACAGCAATGACTGCGAATTGTCTTGCCCCCATGCTTCACGGAGTGAGTTTAACTCGCAGGACAGAAGCTGGCCATTCCTCTTTGGTTGGTTCCGTAAAGAATTTGGTAGGCGACTACATCTTGTATTCTTCTCTTCAGGCATTACAGGAGTCCTCGGTATCGCACCTATGGGTTTGTTCCCTCGGACTCCATCTTATACCAACCTGTCCTTTGTGAATTCACCCACTCCACTTCACTTACTGGGTATAGTTACCTCTTTCATATCTTACATATATGTCTTTGTAGGTAGGAAGCGTCTAACATGTATGCAAGACGTCTCGTTACCTTCGACCAACTCTTCCGACTGACTGTCTTCAAGTGTCTGTAACCATGTGCGCCGTCGTCCAATTCACCTGCCTCCAGTTGCAAATGGTGAACGGAGGTCGCTCCTCATATATCTTGCGAACAGGATCCGGTCAGTCGGATGGCCGCGACATCTACCGTGTTATACTGTTTTATCCGTTTTTATATTTGTTTTAAGGTACAACTATCATGTCAGCTCGCGCTATGTAGACAAAAAACCCCTAACCACAGTCCATCCCGCTTCTTCCTGGTAAAACCCTCTGACCCTGCCCAACCCGTTAACAATTTTGAGTAGAGGAGGAAACAATGCTTAGTACTATAGGTAGAAACTACGAGGAAACCACAGGCCTGAATAACACGAATCAATGACCTCCACAGACGTGCAACCCGAAGGAAAGAAACCCTCGACAGTGAACAATCAAACTCGCGAAACACGGAAAACCCCAGGCCAATCGGGAAAGGAAATACACTTAAGCCCAAATATGTAGTCAACCCACCGACGGCCCAGCGACGAACCCCATTCCTTTGTGAAGGGGGAGGGATCCAGGAGCCAGCAAGACAAAGACGCAGGACTGCACCACTCACGAGAGGTAGATCTACCTGGGTCGTATACGACCGGGAAGCTGAGGCGAGCGCAATCCCCAGAGGGAGATCGGTAACCGAGCCAGCACTAATGAGAGTGTGTGGCAGGATGAAGTAGATCCCCGAGTCCACCAGAAAAATGGCGGGGGGGGGTGTTGCGTGTCCCTGAAAGGACAGAGGCAGTAAGCATGAACTCCCTACACACAAGCAGAAACAACCGCACACGCAGCCACGATCATCAAGCCAGGTGATCAGCAGGAGACAGAGGCCAGGAGGGGGGGCGGCAGGAGGCGTAGGCGCAGTATTGAGGGAGTAGGATGATAGCCGACGGAACCCCGAGGTGGAAGAGTGGAAGGGATAGTAACGACGAGAAGTGTGGAGGCGACCAACTGAGACTGGATCACGATTTTTCAAATGCCGACCGTACCGCAACGTTTCCCAGGAGGAGGTGCAATACCAGGGAGCAGAGCCAGTAGGGCAACTACTTTACTGATAACCCGAAACTAACAGCCATGCACTGACGAGTTGCGACCGTAACCCACCGTTCTAAGTGCTAAGCGAGGGGCCACGAAGCAAGTGCGGGGAAGAGGATGAAGAGGTAACCGTAACCCCCTAGACAAAGGCTGCCTGTAAACAGTGCTATCAGGAGGGGCCACCGGGGAGAGGCGGATGGGAGGAGCTTCACCCTTCTAGGCCACGAGGCTATCAGAAAAGGGGAGAGGGATACCACCAGATGATGATTTCTCATGGTGTTGAGATTTCAATCACCGGAGGTGTAGGAGGGATGGTTAGTGCATATATGGTGTTATAGGATGTGTTCCAATGATAGTGTTATTTGGTGTTGGGACGCAACTACCATAGCGGCCGGTTATGACATGCCGTTCCAGCCCCGGGGGTAGAGGAGGGTGTCAGATTTATTCCTCGAAGATTGTGCGCATGAAGGTAGGGTAACTCTGCCCGGAAAATCGTTACGGGGATTCCGTGCGCTTAAAACGAGCTCGCCTCTTCGAAGTATTCGTGCCGAATACTCTTTGTCTATTATACAATCTAACTTCCTTCTCAAGCTCCACATAGTAGAGGTAAAACCACTGCCATTTGCTTGTCCACTGGTGGAAAACATTTCTATGTTACTCCACCTCTCCTGGGCCTGGCATCTCCGGGTTTCCTTCATGAAACCTTTGCACCTATTCCTGTGGGTTGTTCATACCTTGGGGTGGTTCCCAAGTATTCTCATGCTCCATGCAGCCTTTCCAGTTTACAAAGTACCAAAGCTCTTTCATCGGTTTATTCCCTCCTCGAACCTGTCACTTGTGCGAAATGACATCACTTTTGAAGATCCTTTTTACCTCCCACTCTAAGTCTCCCACAATGTCTTCAGGGTCTTGTTGTGGTTGGTCACTATTCGATTGGTTGGCGAATCAATAAAGTTCAAACAAGGAAACACGAAATACAGGATAAATGTGCCACCGTGACGATATTTCCAATTGGTACACCTGGCTTCCCCTGTTTTCTAAGACATTAAAAAGGGCATACAGTTTCGGACTCAACTTCTTCAATGGTCGTATGGTACGTATGTTCTTTGCATTCAACATTCCGAAGTAGCCAATATTGATGCTGGGTTGTTCCGTCGCTTTGCTCTGCTAATATTTCTTCCTTGATTCACCTGTCTTCGCTAGGGCTTGTTTCGCTTGTTGATGTATGTCCGGCATGCAGTGAGCATACATTGTCGCCCCCTATTATCAGCTTCCGTCTCTTTCATCCACTCTGGCTGTGACTCAAAGCTGCGATTGGCAAAGAATGGGGTTATCTCATGCCTGTTGGTTGCTCAGTTATTGTATTAATGTTTTGCTAATGGCAATAGTTGGTACACGGAGTTCTGATCGTAGTTGATAAAGGTTGGTAAGTAACCTCCCAGCACTTGGTTCGTTCTTTCGGTTTGTCTGTCAGTTTGAGGGTGGTAAGCCATTGACATGCGTCATTTGACTCGCATCTTGCACAATAATTCCAAAATTCGCGGGAAAACCTCGCGTCCATGTCCAATATGATTTCGGCTGGCAATCCGTGAAGTTTCCTAACTTCCCGATGGAAGGTGTCCGCAACATCTTTTGCGCTGGCATTTGTGTGGAGGCCGATAAGATGAGCCATCTTTGTGAGCCGGTCTACCACTACCATTATCTGGGTCTTACCCGCGATTGCGCTAGTTGTGTGAGGAAGTTTGTTGAAATGGAGCCCCAGGGGGCAGAGGGTTTCCCCAAATGTTGAAGTAGTCCATGTTCTGCATGCCATGGGGATTTACTGTGTTGGCATTCGGCGTAGGATGGTATGAAGTTTCTGATCCATTCCGCGAGCCTTTTCCACTCAAGTGTTACATGTATGGACTCCCTGTAACGATTTCTGGGCCAAGGTTAGCTTACCTTGGCGCACACAGACTTGGAAGAAAAAGGATAACACCCCCCTCCAGCCCCGGCGTTGGAACAGCGTGTCATCACTGGCACTGGCCACCTGGGCAGTGGCGTCCCAATACCAAAGACCAGTATCATTGGAACACATCGTATAACACGGTATACCTCTCAGCCCTCAGTCCGACGGGGTCCTGTTCGCTATATGGGGGGAGAACTCCGGGGACCTTATGCAAGTAGAAGCAGGTCAATCAGACAACGGCACATAAGGTTACCGACGCTTAAAGACAAGCAGTCCACAGAATGGGTCGAAGGTGACTGATGTTTGCATTCATGTTAGGCCCCTGTAATGAACAAAGATGCGTAGAGTACCAAGGAGGTTACTATGCCCGGTAAGTGGATCGGGTGAATCCACAAAGGGCAGGTTCGGAAAAAAGATGCAGCCTGAGTGAAAAAACCGAGAGGTGCGATCCCCAGGACAACTTCTGTAATGCCAGATGACAAGAATAAGTTATGCAGTTGCATACCAAATTCTCTACGAAACCAACCAAAGAAGCATGGCCATCTTCTGTCTAGCGAGTTAGACTACCTCTGTGAACCATGGGGGCAAGATAATTTGTAGCCATTGATGTCAACGGATAAACGGATGAGCTGACACCTGACGTAGTCTCCACACCATTAGGAATAACGGGAGCACAGACCGATAAGTTGACCATGGGAGCAAGAAGCTGTGGCATGAAGTTTTGGGGGTCTACCAGGGTTCACACTCGGAAAGTGTTCGCAGAGAGACTAGTGAAGTACCTAGTTAGTATAGAAAGAGCATGTATACCGCGTTGCTCAGACGCGGGATATAAATATCGAAGCATTTTTGCTACTATTAGATACAAGAAGCAGGGAGAAGAGATCTTATGAATATAATAGGTTTTTACTTGATTGCTACGAATACTTTGACGATCTACACCAAAGTTCCTCTTCTGTATCCAGTCTACATTGCTCGTGTCTTCTTAACGAGTTCCCCTATACAAGACGATCTGGGTCCTAGCTATCGGAATACCTCACACTGAAGCTACCACCTAACATAAACGTCCCTTGTTACTATCTTGCTTGTCTTTTCCTGCCCAAAGTGTCCCGCCACCATGGAGTCGTAACAGCCTTGGGCTATCTCCCTCTGTAGGGATTTGTCCTCGTGGATATATACTTGATTTTTATAATATAGTTACCCACCCTTTTCTTCCACTCGTTTGGCATCATCTCTCCTGTTTCTCTTAACCTTACCAGTTGCCTCGTTCCTGCCACTTTTCATCCTGCTTTCAATCCACTTTGATCTTGTCTAGAAATCAATTGTTCATTGTTCGCATCAGGGCTGCGTTGACATGATCGGTAGATAATATTTCTCTTTCGCTCATTAACCAAGGGTCATAGCCGATATCAGTCGCACTAAAGAATTCATGGTTGCTTCTTTCTCTGTGAAGGAAACATAGGTTGACTCCTTCTTTAGCCGTAATGGATTGCTTGCGATCTAGATCCCTTGACCCATAACCCCCTTTTCCCCTCTCGGGTGTTCTTAGGTCGTCTACTTGCATGGCACCAGCATTGGCAATTCTTTCTACTATGACTTGGGCTATCTGATCCCGTGCTTTATACACGCAGTCCACCTGATCATGATATTGAAGTATGACCTTAACCTCTCAGGTGTAATGTACATCAATATTATTCCACCTCCAACTGCTATTTCGATCTTGCTAGTCATACCACTTCTTACAGTGAGCATTCTATAGGTTCCTTCTGGCAATGCTATCGCAATACCCGTGTCCACCATTACTTTTCTCTTTGCTGATACCAGTCTGTCCGTCAGGGCCTAAATCTCATGTCCAGCGGCGAATTGTGATCCCTTTGTTGGAATTATTGCCTTAAGCAAGAGTTTCATTATCCTGAGATTTTTGGATTCGTGTGTTTCCAGGGAGAGGGCTGCCTCTGATGTTCGTTTTTGATGAATACCTGAGATTTGAAAATATTCAGTGTTCAAATTAACTGTTCACTGTGACAAGCTCTATCATCAGGACACTCCGGCGGTCTGCTTAGTCAGTCGGGTTTTCGGCCCGTGCTCCGTGGTCAGTAGACCATTTTGAGGTATTAGTTGGTCAACTCCTGTGCCCATGGAATTTGACGCTGGTTCCAGATCTTTTTGGTCAAAAAGGATGGTAGGATTTGGTGATCGGTGTATACTGTCACCGGCTCTTGTGCACCCATGAGCTATCGCCTCAATTCTCTGAAGAGTTCCATTACTGCGAGTAACTCTTTATCTTGTATCTTGTAATTTCATTTGGTACGATTCAATTTCTGAGAACAGAATGCCATCGGATGAAGTTGTATTCTTTGATATTGAGCCAATACCCATCCGAGTGCAAAATCACTGGCCTCCTTCTCCACTACCATCTACGTTCCTGGGTAACAATGCGATAAAATTTGTGCCGTTCTAAACCTTCTCTTCAACTCCTCAAACGCCTCCTCCTGCTCTCTTCCCCATTGAAACCTTTGTGGGTCCACTTTGACTGTCTCAGTGATTTACTTACAAACTGTTGACAAATCTTTCATAAATCGTCGATAGAAATTTGGGAATCCAATGAAGATTTGTACTTCTTTACCCAATCTGGGATGTGCCCAATTTTGAACGCTTTTGACTTTCCTATTACTCGTGGTGACTCCGCTTGTCTTGACAATGTATCCTAACAATTTGCCTTCTTCCTGGTGGAACACTGACCTTTTGAGCGAGACCGCTAGTGCATATTGATCGAGGTTGTCCAGTACCTGTTGAACCAGTTTGATATGGTCTTCCATATTTTCGGAGTATAGCAGGATATCATCTAAGTAGACGACTACTCCATAGCACAAGAATCCCCTTCGGATTTCATTCATCATTGTTTGAATGGTTGTGGGAGTGTTTACGAGCCCCAAAGGCATGACATAATATTTGTACAGTCCGTATCTGGTACCAAAGCTGCCTTATGTTCATCGCCTTTCCTCATTCGAATAACATGATATCTCTCTTTCAGGTCAAGCTTGGTAAACACTTTTGCTCCAGCAACACCGTCTCTGAGTTCGTCCATGAGTGGTAGTCAGTATTTAATCAGGATCGTCAGCTTGCTGAGGTTCCTATAGTCTACGCGTAGCTGTAGACTACCATGAGGTTTTGGAACGAAGAGAATTGGTGCTCAATCTGGGGATTTGCTATCCACTATTTTGCCCTGTGCCAGCATTTTCTTGATGTTTTTGTACAACTGGTTCGGCTGGTGTGCCAACATTGGGTATATTGGGCCCCACAGGGGCTCTGCTCCATCCTTAAGATTGCTGGTGTGGTTGAAGCTCCTTCAAGGTGCCAACATCTCCGCCTTTTTCCTTTCAAAAAGCTCCTTATACTGCTAGTATGGTTTTGGCAGGGTCTCCAACTCTACTCCTCCTTCATCTTTCCATCTTATCCTTTCTATGTACTGTGCTTGTTCGTCGTAAGCCACACTTTCATACCACTCAAATAAATCTGTTACTGCTTCATCTTCTATATGAGCCTAGCATTTGGTACCCTCAAAGACCCATTTGCTTGGGTTTGCAATATTTTTTAGGCGGTGTTCGTTATGCCACAACCAGAATGGGATGATTAAATCATATATTCCTACATTTGCAATTTCGCAGGATATCATGCTTCGGTGACCGTTGGTACCAATTTCTACCAGGATGGGATGTGGGTAGAAGGTTCCTCCGGTAGGGGCGGTTTCGCCATCGAAGGTTCAGATTTTTAACAGTGAGTCCCTATCTTCCGTCGCGATTTCTAGCGGTCGTGTGGGATCCTTATTCATCAGAGAGAGGTTTGAATGAGAATCTAGAAGGCCGTTTATCGCATGTTTTTGTCCCATAATTTCGATAAATGCCTTCCCCTCTGGGCAGGCATAATGTCTAAGCTTTTTAATAGGTCTTGAGCTTTCGCTCGGATCTGGGTAAAATCTTTTCATCATGGTGGCCCCAGGTAGCATGGGGGTTTGTTATCGCGCCTGAACAGTTTCGGCTTCTCAAGCCTCCTCAGACAAACCTTTTGCTATCAGTGTCTAATTTTTGAATATCGGGTAGCCCACTACAAGTGGTCTGTACCTCCTGCCGAGGAGGTCCCAGATTACAGGTGTGGTTCACTAGAGTATCCCTTGAGTTTGTGACTAGGATGCGCCACCCTTTATTGTCGACTAATTCCTCATATAAAGCTGTCCCCTGCATGGAATCCACAGTACCTTCACCTTCGACTTGGTCCAACTCCCTCAGAGGGACCTCCACCAACACCATTCATCACGACAGGAACCTACTACCACAGAGAGATGCCCCTGGCTTCTATTTACCTGGCTGTTGTACCTGGGAGGAAGGTCAGGTTACACTGGATTTTGACCCCCCTTCGCGTGTCCTGCAACTAAAGCCCTATTCTGAAGTATGATTGTCTTCTCTTTCTCTGTACTCCCGTCCACCACTTCCTTAGGTTGTGACTAAATAAGATTCCCGTGGTCAGCACAGACAACCCCTCTTTTCAGTTTAAAATGATAACAGGTATCCTTTTTTGGTTGATTAGCCAGCCAATGGGGTACTATCACCGACTACGACGCAGGTCTTTCGGTTGGCGGCGGCAACCTCACTACCCAATCTCTGTCGTTGTTGGTACATAGATCACTTTTTACAATATATCATCTACCAAGGCCCAAGCCGGGGGCCTTTGCGCCGCTCGTCTTGAGCTTTCTTCCTGGCCATCTAATACCACAGTCGCTACCTGGGGGCGTAGCCTCGTTCCGAATAAGGCCTGTCGTTTGGGTTTTACTGCCCCTCAATATACAGCCGATACTTGTCCCGGCTTGCTACAGAATTTCCAAGTATGGTTGTTCATCCTGCACTGTGTCCATTTGTTATATTCCTTTCATTTGTTGACAACCTTCTGATCGACACCCTCGTGAACTGCTACCCACACTCTGTGTTTAACCTCCCTCATTGGTTCCACTGACACTGCCTTTGTCACCTCTCACTCCCCTGCCTATTGTGCCTATTTTGCCTTCTAATCCCGCATTTCTTTAGCCGCGTATTGCTTTTTTACTAGCTTGGCGATTACTGTTGTCTTCGAATCCTCCAACTTCCTTTTTTCGCCACTTGTGACGCCGGAAGGACGGCCTCCTCAAAGACCTTTCCGTTCCCTGAAGTCTTCTTACATGCGGGTAAAGGTCCTCACTGCTTCCCACCATTCCCCATCGTCGACATACTCTCTTAATGAGAGTCGTCTTAGTGGATCCTCGGGAATTTCATGTTCAATCATCTTTCTCCAGGCTATCCCGGTGATTCTTGCACGGATGTTTAGACTTTCCATTTCTGGCAAGAACTTAGTGATGTCCCCCAGGTATCTGACAACGCCCATTTCTTGCTGGGCTTTTTCCCTCTCGTGGGTAGGAATGAAACGTCGCAGCCCTTGTTCTGCAAAGACATGCCAGAACTCGTATCCTGTTTGCTTGGTATAAGCCAATTCTTCGGTTATTTGTTGGCGGGAGATTTGCATAAACGGTGAAACTTCCTTCCCATGCATTCAGCTTATAGCATATCAGATTGGTTGCGGCTCGTCTTCCGACTGCCAATTGTTTTGCCCAAAGGATCGGTGCCTCTTAACAACCATATGCGCATATCGTCAGGTTTTTCGTTTTTGAACTGGGCAGGGGGTTCCACTGGGACTCTGGTTCGTCGTCCCATGGCATTGACCATGATTCGAGATAGTTGCACCAACTGTTCGTAGTTGTTACTATCTTAGTTGGCTTCTGGCTGAGGTGCGTGTCTCTCGTCCTATCTTGCTTTCCTGGTCTCGTCTGGCTTCATTCCAGACCGTTCTCCTTGGTCATCCGGATCTCCTCCTCCTGGTGCCATCACTGCCCCTCAACTCGGTGATGCCGGTGGGTTCCCTCCACCCGCCCCTGGGGCCTCTACTGTCGGATCTGACGCTTTTGTTAGGTGGTAGCTTCTGCGTGAGGTATTCTGACAGCTAGGACCTTAAGCGTAATTATATCGGAGAACTGGTTAAGAAGACACGAGTAATGTAGCCTAGATATAATGTTCACTTCGGTATAGGTGGTCGAAGTATTGGTAACGAGATAAAAGTGTAGAAAACTTATTATATTGATAAGATCTCTTCTCCGTGCTTGTTGTGTCTAATAGCAACGAAGATGCTTCGATGGTATTTATATTCCGCGTCTGAGCAATCACGGTATACATGCTAACTCTATACTAACTAAGTACCTTGCCCGCATCTCTGCGAAGTTCACTTGAGTGCGAACACTCCTGGACCCTGAAAACTCTCAATCACACCTTTTGCTCCGATGGCCAGCTTATCGGTCTCCGCTTTCATTATTCCTAATGGTGTGGAAGCCACATCAGGTGTCAGCTCAGCCGTTTATCCGTTGAAAACGATGGTTACGAATGATCTTGCCCTCGTGCTCGTCGAAGATAGTTTAACTCGCTGGACAGAAGATGGCCAATCTTCTTTGGTTGGTTCCTTCAAGAATTCGGCATGCAACTGCATATAGTATTCTGGTCTTTCGGCATTACACGACTTGTCCTCGGGATCGTACCTACAGGATTGTTCCTTCGGACTCCATCTTTTACCAACTTGTCCTCTGTGGAGGCACCCGATCCACTTACTGCGCATAGTTACCTCCTTCATACTCTTGACGACTTAGTATGTATGAGGGGACTAACTTTCGTGGGTAACGTCCCGTGACCTGCGACCCACCCTTCCGACTGTCTGTCTTCAAGTGTCTGTAGCTTTATGCGCGGTCGTCCGATTCACCTGCTTCCACCTGCATAAGGTGCCCGGACAGCTCCCCTCATATATCCTGCGAACAGGTTCCCGTCGGTTGGACGGCCGCGACGTATACGGTGTTATAAGATGTGTTCCGCTGATAGTCGTCTTTGGTGTTGGGACGCAACTACCCAGGCGGCCAGTGAGGACGCGCCGTCCCAACACTGGGGCTGGATTGAGGTGTTATCTTTTTCCTTTGAAGTTGGTTTGCGTCAAGGCAGGGTAACTTTGCCCTGTAAATCCTTACGGGGAGTCCATGCGCCTAACACGAGCTCCCCTCTTCGAACTGTTTGTCCCGAATACTCTGTTTCTATTATACAATTTTTCATCCATTTCGAGTTCTACATAGTAGGGGTAAAAACCATCGGCGTTTTCTTGTCCACCAATGGAAAACTTTTTCTAAGTTACTCGACCTCTCTGGGGCCCGGCATCTCTGGGTTCTCTCTATGAAACCTTTTCACATATTCCTGCGCGTTCCTCATTCCTCCTGGTGGCTCCCAAGTATTCTCGTCCTCCGCGCAGCCTTTCTATTCCACAAAATACCGAAGCTCTTTCATCGGTTTATTCCTTCCTCGAAGCCTTCGCGTGTAGGAAATGATATCACTCTTGACTATCCTTTCTACCTCCATAGATGTCATGACCGGCCGCCAACCATGATCCTTTCGTCGGGATTATACCCTTGTTCGCGAGCTTCATAATTCTGAGATTTCCAGGTGCGCGTGTTTCTAGGATGAGAGCTGTTTCCGCACTTCGTTTTTGATGAATTCTGGAAATTTGAAAATTTTCAGATTTCACAATTGACTGTTCACTGTGACGAGCTCCCTCCTTCGCAAGGTACTCCAGCCGTCTACTTAACGCGTCGGGCTTCGCGCCACGGCTTCCCGGACTGTAGACTATTTTGAAGTTATAGTTGGTTAACTCCTGTGTGTATCGAATTTGCCGTTGGTTCCAGACCTTTTTGGTCACGAAGGACTGTAGGTTTTGGTGGTCTGTGTATACCGTTACGGGCTCTTCTTCCCCACAGAGGTATCTTTTCCATTCCTTGAACCCTTTCATTATTTAGAGTCATGCCTTGTCATGTATCTCGTGATTTCTTTCCGAGCTGTTCCACTTTCGAGAATGAAAAGCCACTGGGTGAAGCCGTCTCCCTTGGTACTCTTACAGCACTCATGCTAGCGCAAAGCTGCTTGGGTCCGTCTCCACCACCGTTCTTCGTCCTGGGTAGAAATGCGATAAAATTGGTGCTGTCGTAAACCTCTTCTTCAACTCCTCAAACGCCTTTTCCTGCTCACTTCCCCAATGAAAATCCTTTGGGTTTCCCTTCAATGTTTCGGTTATTGGTTTGCAGACCTTTGAGAAATCCTTGATGAATCGTTGGTAAAAGTTTACGAATCCAAAGAATATCGGAACTTCGTTAACCGATCTCGGGTGTGCGCAATTTTGAACACTTTTCACTTTTCTATCACGCCTGGTGACTCCGCTTGTCTGGACAATGTATCCTAGGAACTCGACCTCATCTTGGTGGAATACCGACTTCTTCAATGAGACAGCTAAGTCGTGCTGTTCGACCCGGTCAAGGACTTTTCGGACTAATTTGATATGGTCGTCCATATTCTCGGAGTATATTAGGATATCGTCTGAGTATACCACTACTCCGTGGTCCAAGAATTCCCTTAGGATTTTGTTCATCATTGGCTTGAACGTTGCTGGAGCATTGACGAGCACGAAAGGCATGACCTTGTATTCATACTGTCCATATCCTGTACGAAAAGCTGTTTTATGTTCATCGCGTTTTCTCATTCGAATAAGATGGTATCCATCTTTCAGGTTAAGCTTCGTAAATACTTTTGCTCCTGCAACGCGGTCTCGTAGTTCATCCATGAGCGGTAGAGCGTATTTATTCAGGATGCTCAATTTGTTGAGGTTCCTATAATCTACGCACAATCGTAGACTTCCATCTGGTTTCGGAAGGACGAGGATCGGAGCGCCGTAAGGGGATTCGCAATCAGTGATCTCGCCCCCTACCATAATTTTCTTGAGGTATTTATCCAGTTCGTTCAACTGCTGTGCTGACATTGGGTAAATCGGACCCGACGGGGGCTCGGCCCCTTCTTTAAGGTTGATGGCGTGGTCGAAGGTTCTTCGAGGTACCAACATCCTAGCTTTTTTCTCTTCAAAAAGCTCCTTATACTGCCAGTATAGTTTCGGCAGCGCCTCCAACTGTACTCCTCCTTCTTCTTCTCGTTCTATCCTTCCTACGTACTGTGCTTCCTCATCGTAAGCCACGGTTTCATCCCATTCAAACATATCCGCCACCACCTCATCTTCTATATGAGCGTGGCACTTTGCTTCTTCAAAGGCCCTTTTACGTGGGTCGGCGATATTTTTACGGGGGTGCTCATCATGCCACCACCCAAAGGGTATGATTAAGTAAATACCTTCCTGCACTCGCAATTTCGCTGGATATCATACTTCGGTGACCGTTGGCACTCATTTCAAGGAGAATAGGATGGGTATAGAATATTCCTCTGGTAGGCGCCGTTTCGACATCGAAGGTGGTGATTTTTAACAGTGAATCCGGAGCTTCGGCCAGGATTTCGAGGGGTCGTGCGGTGTTTTGGTTCATGAGAAATATATTTGAACCGGAATCTAAGAGTACGCTTATCGCGTGTTTTCGTCCTTTTATTTCAATAAATGCCTTCCCCTCAGGGCAGGCGTAAGGCTTAGGCTTTTTAATGGATCTAGAGCTTTCGCTCGGTTCTTGATGAAATCTTTTCATCGTCGCAGTTACAAGTAGCGTGGGGGTTGGTTACCTTGCCTGCGCAGTTTCGGCTCTTAAAGCCTCCTCAGACAAACCTTTTTCAATAAGCGTCTAATTTGTGAATATCAGGCAGCCGACTACTAGCGGTCATTACCTCCTGCCGAGGAGTTCCCATATTACAGGAGTGCTGGTTCACTTGAGTACCACTCGAGTTCGCGACTAGGGTGCGCGGCCCTTTATCGTCGACTTAGCCCTCATGTGAGGCTGTCCCCTGTGACGAATCCAGCCTACCTTGGCCTTCGAGTTCGGTCTCACTCCCGAGACCCCCTCGGACCCCATTTGTCGGGCATGAACCTTGTGCCCAATAGAGGCGCCCCCAGCTTCTATTTGCCAGGCTATTTTACGCGGAGAGAAAGTCAGGTTGCCCTGGATTTCTACCCTCCTTCGCGTGTCGTGCAACTCAAGTTCCGTTCCGACGAATAGTAGTCCTCTTTTTCCATTTTAGTCTCGTCGACTGCTTTCTTCACTTGTAATTTTTTATGGCTCCCGCCGTGAGCACAGTCTACCCATTTTTGGACGTAAAATGGCAACCACTATCCATTGGTCTTTTGCCTTCCGGTGGGATATTATCACAGACTACGCCGCAGGTCTTTCGATTTGAGGCGGCAACCTCACTACCCGATCACCTTGGTTGTCTGTACCTGGATGACTTTGATAAAATGTCGACATCGTCAAAGGCCCAAGCAGGGGGCCTTTGCGAGGCTCGTCTTGAGCTTTCTCCCTGGACATCAACGGCCACAGTGGCTACCTGGGGACGTCGCTTCGGTTCGAATGCGGACTCTGGTTTGGGCTCCAATTGCCGTCGTTATATAGCTGACAGCTGTATCGGATTTCGACACTATTTCCAGCGGTGGTTTCTCATTCCGCACCAGGTGTATTCGTTGTCAGATTTCCGTTTATCGACAAATTTCTGATCGACGCCCGGGTGGGCTTCTGCCCACACCTTCTGTTTGACCTCCCCCAGCGATGCAACCGACCCTTCCTTTTTCACCTTTCTCTCCCCACCCCTTTTCTTCTAGTATTCCGCCTTTTCCTTAGCCGTGTACTGCCTCTTTACACGCTTTGCGGTGACCGTTGGCTTCGAATCCTCGAACTTTCTTTTCTCGCCTAGTGTCGCGCAGGATGGACCGCCTCCTCCAAGATCTTTTCTTTCCTTGAAATCTTCTTCCGCTCGGGTTACGGTCCTGACTGCTTCCAACCATTCCCCATCGTCGACATATTCTCTAGGAGAGAGCCGTCGCAATCCTTCTACCGGAAGTTTGTCTTCCATCATTTTTCTCCAGGCTAGCCCGGTGACTCTTCCATGGATATTGAGATTTTCCATTTCCATCAAGAATTTTGCGACATCAGCGTGATATTTGACCGATCCCATTTCTTTTAGGGATTTTTCCGCTTCATGGGTGGGTCCGAAGCGTCCTAGGGCTTGTTCTCCAAAAATGTGCAAGAACTCTTATCCTTCTTGTCTCGTATAACCTATTTCCCGGGTCATTTGTCGTCGGTAGATTAACGCAAACGGTGCGACTTCTTTCCCATCCATTCGGCTTATGGCGTATCGAATACCTTGTGCCTGGTTCTCACACTGCCAACAGTTTTGACCAAAATAATCCGTACATGTTAATAGCCACATACGTATATCTTGGTGTTTCTCATTTCTAAACATGGCAGGGGGTTCCGCTGGGACTCTCGTTCGTTGTCCCAAGGCGTTGGCCATGACTTGAGAGAACCGGTTAAACTGTTCATTGTTCTTGACGTCGTAGTCGTCTTCCTCTGGCTGCTGTGCGGGTCTCTCGTCCCGTCTTCCTTTCCTATTCTCATCTGGCTTCCTTCCAGATCATTCCCCTTCATCATCATCGGGGTCTCCTCCCCCTCCTCCGCCTGGAGCTCCTGTCGCTCCGTGTCGTGGTGGTGGTGGTTTTCATCCACCCGGCCCTGAAGCCTCTAGTGTCGGATCTGACACCTTGCCTTTCCCTTTCACCTGGCCCATCAACTGTTCCACCAGAGCCTTAAGCACCGCGATCTCACAATCTTGGGCTTCTCGGCACTCCTGGTGGTGTCATAGCTCATCTCTCACAAGATTAATACTTATCTCGTGATTAGCTAGCCCCCGTTTGTGCTGGTCGTTTATCCGAACGATCTCCTGGTCTAGGAGTAGGTCCCGGTGCATGGACTGCTCGCCAGTCCCTTGCACAGCTTCGTGGAGATGGGAGGTGACAGCCTCGTGTCTGGTTTGTCTGTGGTCTCTCTCCCCCAGCCGTTCCGCGACCTGCGTTGCGAAGCTTTCCTGGACTTTTTGAGACTCCAAGTCCAAAAGTTGTACTTGTTCATCTATTCTGGTCAGTTCTTGACCGACTATCTGGACCCCGGATTTCAACTGATTTTTGACGTTTATCAGTTCATGGGCCATTAAGCAGATATTGGTCGGAAGGGAGCTGAACACAAGATGTTGTCTATCTTGACAGACAGTAAGTTTTGGGTCGAATGGGCCGAGGATCTGATCTAATCTTCGGATTCGAATGGCCATGAGGGATTCGGTGGGTTCAGGCGTTCGGCGACCGCCCCAGCGGCGTCCCTTCCCATATTTGTCTGGGAAGCCTAATCCGAGTGGGGAGTGAGGTGTTCGGTCGGCCGAATGTGACCGGACTAGGTGGGTAATGGTGGTTTTCACACTCGGGGCTTGGACGGAGGAGAGTTCATCACCTCCCTCGTCTCCTTCTTCCTGTCGCCATTCCATGACTACAGGTTCTTTTGGGTTAGAAGTCATCTCTTATGGCTTCTTTAACGGGAAACCTATCTTTTGTTTCCTCCCCACATGTCTGGTATTTCAAAGCGCTGACATGAGCGCGGGTCGGTGTCTGGGTACTGAGTGTACCAAATGGAGTGTTATTTCTCCGAGGGGGTGTGATTGGTGAATTCTTTAACGTAATGGTATTGGGATAGTGTGGCTATGTCTTCGAGGGTAATGGTATCTTCTGGGTTCATCCACCAGAAATAAGATTCCGGGTTCGGCTTTTCGGTCCCTAATTCGGGTATAGGGGTAAGGACTTCGTCTAATGAGATGGTCCTGAATGGTCTTGGTTCGAAAGGTTTTTTGCGTTTGCGAGTATGAGTGTCTCTGCCAAACATTCGTCTCGGTAACGATGAGAAGTATCAATATATTGTTAGGTGGGGCCTTCGGGGTGAGGTATTCCGACAGTTAGGACCTTAATCGTAATTATATCGGAGAACTCGTTATGAAGACACGAGTAATGTAGGCTAGATATAATGTTCACTTCGCTATAGGTGGTCGAAATATTGGTAACCATATAAAAGTGGAGATAACTTATTATATTGATAAGATCTCTTCTCCGTGCTTGTTGTGTCTAATAGCAACGAAGATGCGTCGATATTTATATTCCGCGTCTGATCAATCGCGGCATACATGCTCACTCTATACTAACTAAGTACCTTGCCCGCATCTCTGCAAACTTCACCTGAGTGCGAACACTCGTAGACTCTGAACACTCTCTACCACACCTTTTTTGCACCCATGGCCAACTTATCGGTTTCCGCTTTCATTATTCCCGATGGTGTGGAAACCACGCCAGGTGTCAGCTCATCCGTTTATCCGTTGACAACAATGGTTACGAATTATCTTCCACTCATGCTCGTTGAAGGTAGCCTAACTCGCTGGACAGAAGATGGCCAATCTTCTTTGGTTGGTTCCGTCGAGAATGCAACCTGCAACTGCATGTTGTATTCTGGTCTTCCGGCATTACACGACTTGTCCTTGGGTTCGTCCCTATAGGCTTTTTCCCTCGGACTCCATCTTTTACCAACTTTTCCTTTGTGCATGGACCCGATCCACTTACTGGGCATTGTTACCTCCTTCATACTCTACCCGTCTTTGTAAGTACGAGGGGACTAACTTTCGTGCAAAATGTCCCGTTACATTTATCCCACTATTCCAACCGTCTGTCTTCTAGTGTCTGTAACCTTACGCCCCGTCGTCCGATTCACTTGCCTCCACTTGCATACGGTGCCCGGACATCTCCCCTTATATATCCCGCGAACGGGATCCGGTCGGATGGAGGGCCATGACGTATACGGTGTTCTAAGATGCCTTCAGTTGATAGTGGTCTTTGGTGTTGGGACACAACTACCCAGGCAGCCAGTGATGACGCGCCGTCCCAACGCCGGGGCTGGAGGGTGGTGTTATCTTTTTCCTTCGAAGTTGGTGTGCATCAAGGTAGGGTAACCTTGCCCTGTAAATCCTTACGGGAAGTCCCTGCGCCTAACAATTACAGTACTTGTCTTCGGGATCACACCTACGCGTTTTTCCCCTCTGACTCCATGTTTTACCAACATGTCCTTTGTGGATTCACTTGATCCACTCACTGGGTATAGTGACCTCCTTCATACGCTACAAGTCCTTGTAGGTAAGTGGGGCCTAACTTGCAAGCACAATGTCCAGTTACTATCGACCCACCCTTCTGACTGTTGGTCTTCAAGTGTCAGTCACTTCATGCGCGGTCCTCCAATTTACCCATTTCCATCTGCCAATATCGCCTGGAGGTCCCCCCTCATATATGCTGCAAACAGGATCCAGTCGGTCTAACCACCGCGATGTATATAGTGTTATAACATGTTTTTCAATAATAGTGGTCTTTGGGGCTGGGACGCAATTATCCAGACGGCCAGTGATGAAGCGCCCTTCCAATGCCAGGGCTGGAGAGGTGTGTTATCTTTTTTCTTCGAAGTTCATGCCGGTCAAGGTAGAGTAACTCTGCCCCAGAAATCCTTAAGGGAATTCCCTGCGCCTAACACACTACCTCATTGACAGGACTGGGATGCCAATCGAGTCAGTTGTGGTTTGCTGTAATGTTGACCCTATTCCTTAAATTTCCTTTCAAACTAGGATAGTGGCAGACAACATTGTTATGGCAGCAAATAAACGATACACATACTGAGCAGACCCCCAACCACTGTGCTCCAATCTGTATCTCATAAGTCAGTAAGGCAAACCCTGAAACAGGCTGATGATTTTGGAAATGACTAACCTGTAGGCCCTTGGTCAGGGGCGGGTGAAGACCCAGGGCCACAGGTTGGTTTGGGACTGCTGCGGGGCTATCATTCAGTGAATCAGCTAATATTTGCGCTGGTGCAGTGGCATTATCTGGTGAATTTGAATGTCGTACTATTTGTAGATTCACAGAATCATTACTAGGTTGAACAGGTATTTCTGGCCGCGCCGGAGAAATAATACCCAAGGGACCCTATTCAAGTTGTCCCACTGCAGCGAAGTTCACTTCTTCGGCAGCTACTTTGGCTTTGCCGCCCCCTCAGGGGCCTGTCCGAGTTGTCCGGCTCTAAGGACATTGGCTTCTGCAGGTCCTTTTGGGTTTTGACCCCCAGCCAGAATATTCCTAATAGGATCCTTGGCGCGTTGGCCAGCTGCAGGCACGTGGGTGGTGTAGGTACGCATGGACCGGCCACACCCAGAGGAGCCTGTCCCAGCTTTCTAGCCGAATAGATTTTGACTTAGGCAGCAGGTACATTTCACACCGCCTCACCTAGGGAAGCCTGACAGAGTTCTCCACCTACAGGGATATGGGCAGGGCGGGCATTAGGAGGAAGTTCACCTGGGTTCCCTATAGTCGTTGCCGCCCCCTACAAGTGTGAGGCGCCTTGAAGTATACAATGCATGCCCGACTACCTGCCCAAGGGGAACTGTTGGATTTGCCACTACCATTTTGCCCTTATTATTTGTCTCATTCAACTTCCAGCAATTGTCCTTCACCACCCCCCTGCCAGTAGAAAAACCCTCTTGCCCAAGCGTTTGGGTAGACAAAACTAACAAATGAAAGACAAGCCTGAAAACAACAACCGGTTTCCAAAACCCTCCGTACACAAGCAACTTATGAAATACAACCCAACAGAGAACAAGAAGCAATAAGAAGGGAAGCAAACCAAACCCCTGAATGAGAAACAAGCAACACACGCCATCATTTGAGCCTGCAGGATAACATCTGTAATCCCAGTGATAATACGCCAGGCTGAAGGGGCAATAAAGATCCCAAGCAGGCAGAGCAGGGGAATCCAGCCCAAGTAATGTGGACAATCCATTCACGCCAGCGGGTGTGTGTGCCAAGTGGCATAACCCAAGTTCTCCGGAACAAAACAGCGAACAGCAGTATCGTTCATGCCGGAGAGTGGGTAGCAGCAGAGTGCTAGCTGGAGATGAAGGAGTAGGATGCCAGCCTGAATCGAGAGCAGTAAGGTGCCAGCTGGGGGCAGTAAGACGGTAGAGTATCAGCCTTGGAGGTCAGCACGAGGATGCTAGCTAATCGGACAGTGGGAGAAGACAGAGAAATGGTAGACAAACACCATTGCCATAAAATCTATCACTAATCTTGTTTGTGTCTGATAAGGCAGTGAGCCTCTGGTTCTTCTGAGGGTGTACTAGGAAAGCCACCATGGCCTGGTGAATTATTTCCCCTACTGCACACCATGTTCCTAGCCGTCTGTAACATAGGCAGTAAGGTAAGTGGTCACAACAGGGCAAAACGTAAGTGAAGCCAAGCAAGTGTGGAGTAGGCAGAGGAAACAACATGGCAAGATGATGAAACCAACAACCAAGAGATGGAAAAGGGGGAGAGGATGGACTCGGAGGGTAGATCAGAGGGCATGGAGAGAGTAGGGATAATCCAGTACCAGGTAGGGGTATACCCATAATGGGGGGGATTGTGGAAGAAGTGATCATAATCATGTGGTGTTGAGATTTCAGTTTCCCCTGAGCTGTAGAGGAGATGGAGGATATATGTAAATTCGGGATTTTTCTTTTGTGTTGTCTTTCTTTTTATTTTGTTTAACTTATATATTTGCTGTCAAGGTACAGGAACTTGCTTGAAGCGCTAGCTATGGCATAAATGAATTCTTAATTTCAAACAAGCACCCGCTTGACCACTTGATGGGACAATCCCTGGAACAGGTTTATTCCTCTCTAATGCAAATACAATAGAGTCACTAATAGACCTACTAATGCAGGTGCTAAGGGAGGTGGTAGGTGGTAGCTTCGGTGTGGGGTATTCCGACAGCTAGGACCAGAGTTGTAATTATATCGGAGAACATGTTGAGAAGACACGAGTAATGTAGGCAAGATATAATGTTATACTTGGATAAAGATAGGCGAAGTATTGGTAAAAATGTAGAAACCTATTATATTGATAAGATCGGTTCTCCATGATTGTTGTATCTAAATAGCAGCGAAGACGCTTCGATATTTATATTCCGCGTCTGAGCAATAGCGGTATACAACCTAACTCCTTGCTAACTAAGTATCTTGCCCGCAATTCTGCGAAATTCACCGGAGTGTGAACACTCGTCGACCCTGAAAACTCTCTATCACACCTTTTGCTCCCATGGTCAAATTATTGGTCAGCGCTTCTGGTAGCCCTGACGGTGTAGAGAGGAGGTCAGGTGTCGGCTCATCCGGGTATCCGTTGACAAGGATGGTTACGAATTGTCTCGCCCCCATGCTTGCCGAGGGTAGTCTAACTCGCTGGACAGAAGATGGCCAATCATCTTTTGTTGGTTCAGTCAAGAATTCAGCAGGCAAGCAGATGTTGTATTCTGGTCTTCCGGCATTACGCAACTTGTCGTCGGGATCATATCTATGGGCTTTTTCGCTCGGACTGCATCTTATGCCCACCTGTCCTTTGTGAATGCACCCCATCCACTTACTGGGCATAGTTACCTCCTTCATACTCGACACATCTTTGTAGGTACGAGGGGACTAACTCTCATGCAAACTGTCCTGTTACCTTCGACCCACTCTTTAGACTGTCTGTCTGCAAGTGTCTGTAACTGTATGCGCCCCGATCCAATTCGCCCGCTTGCACTTGAAGAATGTGCCCGAAGGTCTCCCCCCATATACCATGCAAACAGGGTTCGGTCGGTTGGACGGCCCCGACGTATACAGTGTTGGAGGATGTGTTCCATTGACAGTGCTCTGTGGTGTTAGAACGCAACTACCCAGGCGGCGACTGATAACGCACCGTCCCAACGACGGGGCTGGATGTTAGGTGGTGGCTTCGGCGTGAGGGATGCAGACCGCTAGGACCTGAGGGGTTAGTATATCAGAGAACTCATTAAGAAGAAACGAGTAACGGAGGCTAGACATAAAGGATTCCTTCAGTATAGATTGTCAAAGTATTGGTAACGATAAGGTAGAAAACTTCTTATATTGATAAGATCTCTTGTCCGTGCTTGTTGTTTCTTGTAGCAGCGAAGATGCTTCAATATTTATATTCTGCGTCTAAGCAATCGCGATATACAGGCCAACTCTATACTAATTAAGTATCGTGTCAGCCATTTCTGCGAACTTCACCTGAGTGCCAACACTCGTAGACGCTGAAAACAGTCGACCATACCTTTTGCTCTCATGGCCGACTTATCGGTCTGCGCTTCTTTTATTCCTGGTGGTGTGGAGACCATGTCAGGTGTCAGCTCATCCTTTTATCCTTTGATAATAATGGATATGAGCTATCTTGCCCTCATGCTTGCTGAGGGTAGTCTAAATCATTGAGCAGAAGATGGCCAATCTTCTTTGGTTGGTTCTGTCGAGAATTTGACATGGACACGCATGTCGTATTCTGGTCTTCCGCAATTACACGACCTGTCCATGGGATCCTACCTATGGGTTTATTCCCTCAGACTCCCTCTTTTACCAACCTGTCCTCTGTGGATGAACCCTATCCACTTACTGGGCATAGTTACCTCCATCAGACTCTACACAGCTTTGTATGTACGAGGGGAATAACCTTGGGGCAAAACGTCCCATTACCCACGACCCACTCTTCCGTCTGTCGGTCTTCAAGTGGCGGTAACATTTTACACCATGGTCCGACCCACCTGCCTCCACCTGCATATGGTGCCCGATGGCCTCCACTCATATACCCTGCGAACAGGATCAGGTCGGACCGACAGCCGCGGCGTATATGGTCTTATAACATGTCGTCCATTGATAGTCTTCATTCGTGTTTGGACGCCGCGACCCAGGCGGCCAGTGATGACGCGCCGTCCCAACGCCGTGGCTGCAGGGGTGTGTTACCTTTTTCCTTTGAAGTTCGTACGTCCTAAGGTAGCGGAACCTTGCCCTGTTAATCCTTACAGGGAGTCTGTGCACCTAACACGAGCCCCTCTCTTCGAAGTGTTCCTCCCGACTACACTATGGTCTATTATATGCTATTTCTTCCGTTCCAAGCTCACCATAGTAGTGGTAACAATCACCGGCTTTTACTTGTCCACCAATGGAAAACCTTTCGTATGTTACATGACCTCTCCCACACTCGGCATCCCCGGAATTTCCCTATTACACCTTTCTACCTCTTCCTGTGTGTTCTTCATGCCCTCCGCAGGTTCACAACTATTTTCAACCTACGCACAGCCTTTCCCCTTTACAAAATACCAAAGCTCTTTCATAGGTTTATTCCTTCCTCGAACCTTGCGCCTATATGAAATGATCTCGCTCTTGATGATACTTTCTATCTCTCACTCTAAATTTCCTTCAATGTCTCGCCGGATCTGATGGTGAGTGTTTATGAGCTGGTCTGGGGCAGGACCTGTAGGGTTCCAATAGGGAAACATGAAACACGGGACAAATCTTCCACCTGGGCGATATTTGTGGCTTGTATGCCCACCATTTTTTTCCTTTCTAACACTGGGAACGGGCCATACAGTTTAGGACTCAACTTCTTCAATGGTCGTTTGGCACTTATGTTTTTCGCATTCAACATTACCTAGTCGCTGACCTGGATGGTGGGTTGTGTTAGGCGCACGGACTCCCCGTATGGATTTACAGGGAAAGGTTACCCTACCTTGGCGCACACCAACTTCGAAAGAAAAAGATAACACCCCCCTCCAGCCCTGGCGTTAGGCCGGCGCGTCATCACTGACCGCCTGGGTAGTTGCGTCCCAACACCAAAGACCACTATCAACGCAACACATCCTATAACAGCGTATACGTCGCGGCCGTCAGTCTGACCGGATCCTGTTCGCAGGATATATGAGGGGAGACCTCTGGGCACATTATGCGGGTGGAAGCAGGTGAATGGGACAACGGCGTATAAGGTTACAGACACTTGAAGACAGACAGTGGGGAGAGTGGGTGGAAGGTAACGGGACGTTTTGCACGCAAGTTAGTCCCCTCGTACCTACTAAGTCGTGTAGAGTATGAAGGAGGTAACTATGCCCAGTAAGTGGATCGGGTGCATCCACAAAGGACAAGTTGGTAAAAGATGGAGTCCGAGGGAAGAAGCCCATAGGTACGATCCCGAGGACAAGTGGTGTAATGCCGGAAGACCAGAATACGACATCCAGTCGCTTGTCGAATTCTCGACAGAACCAACCAACGAAGAATGGTCATCTTCGGTCCTGCGAGTTAGACTACCCCCGGTGAGCACAGGGGCAAGATAATTCGTAACCATTGTTGTCAACGGATAAACGGATGAGCTGACACCTGACGTGGTCTCCCCACCATCAGGGATAACAGACGCGCAGACCGATTAGTTGACCATGGGAGCAAAAAATGTGATAGAAAGTTTTCAGGTTCTAAGAGTGTTCGCACGCAGGTGAAGTTCGCAGAGTTGCGGGGAAGGTACTTAGTTAGTATAGAGTTAGCATGTATACCGCGATTGCTCAGACTCGGAATATAAATATCGAACCATCTTCGCTGCTATTAGACACAACAAGCACGGAGAAGAGATCTTATCAATATAATAAGTTATCTATACTTTTATATCGTTACCAATACTTCGACTACCTACACCGAAGTGAATATTATATCTAGCCTACATTGCTCGTGTCTTCTTAACGAGTTCTCCGATATAATTACGATCCAGGTCCTAGCTGTCGGAATACCCCACTCCGAAGCTACCGCCTAACAGGTTGTTCCGTCGCTTTCCCGTCATAATATTTCTTCCTCGATTCCCGTGTATTCTCTAGGGTTTCTTTCACCGCTCGATGTTTGTCCTGCATCCAGTGAGCACACTTCATCGCCCTGTGGTTATGAGCTTCTCTTTCTTTCATCCATTCCGCCTGTGGATGAAAGCCGTAGTTGGGGACTCATGGGCTCATTTTAAGTGCGTTGGTTGCCGACTTATTATAGGCCTGTTCCGCTAATGGCAACAGTTGGTATCAGTTGTTCTGATCGTAGTTGACAAATGTCCGCAAGTCAGCGTCCGGCACTTGGTTAGTGCTTTCAGTTTGTCTGTCAGTTTGGGGGTAGTAACCTGATGACCTGGGTCGTTTAACTCCTAGCATCATGCACAATGATTCCCAAAATGCGGCGGAAAACTTCGCGTCCATGTCCGATCTAATTTGGGTCAGCAAACCGTCAAGTTTCCGAACTTCCCGCCTGAAGGTATCCGCATTGTCCTTGGATGTCGCATTTTCGTAGAGGCCGATAAAGTGGGCCATTTTGGTGAACCGCTCTAGTACTACCATTATGTGGGTCTTACCCTGAGATTGTGGTAACTGTGTGATGAAGTCAGTCGATATAGAGGTCCAGGCAGTATAGCTTCCTTCTAAACGTTGAAGTAATCCATAGTTAGCGTGCCGCGGGGATTTACTGTGTTGACATTCGTCGCAGGCTTGTACATCGTCTTAGATCCATTTTGCGAGTCCTTTCCAGTAGAAATCCACTGTTATTATCTCAATCGTCTTTTCCTGACCCAAGTGCCCCGCTACTAACAAGTCATGAGAGCCTTGGGCTATCTCTGTCTGAAGGGTTTCGTCCTCCGGGATGTACAATCTATTCTTATTGTATAGTAACCCGTCAATTTCTATCCCTTCGTTCTGCCTCATTTTTCCAATTTCTCTTAACCTGACTAGTTTACTGCCTCGTTCCTGCCACCTCTCATCCTCTTTGCCAGCCAGTCTAATTGTGGCCAGAAATGACTCGTTTATCGTTCGCGTCAGGGCTGCATTGACGTGAGCGCTTGATACCATTTCTTTTTCTTTCATCAACATAGGGTGATAGCCAATCTCAGCTGCGCTAAAGAATTCGTTTTCGCCTGTGTCTGCCTGAAGCAAACATATTTTGACTCCTTCTTCTCTAGCTGTGATGGCTTGCTTGGGGTTTAGGTCGCTTGATCTGAAACCCAATTTCCCTCGCTCGGTTCTTCCTAGATTGTCTACTTCCATGGCGTCGGCCTTGGCAACTACTTCCACTATGAGTTGCGCTATCGGATCCCGTCCTTTAAAAAGCAGTCCCCATTGCCAGAATTTCCAAGGATGACCTTGACTTCCCTGGTGTAATCCGTATCTATTACACCACCACCCACTGCTATTCCCTTCTTGCTAGCTATACCTCTTCTTGCGGCTAGCTTTCCATAGCTTCCATCTGGCAATCCTATCGCAATACCCGTTTCCACAATTGTCAGTCCACTTGCTGGTACCAGCCTGTCTTTCAGGGCATAGATGTCATGACCAGCAGCAAACCGTGAATCTTTTGTCGGAACTATCGCTTTGTCGGAAAGGTTCATTACCATGAGGCATGTGGGTTTGCGTTTTTCTGGGGTAAGGGCCGTCTCCGCACTTCGTTTTTGATGAAATACAGAAATTTCAAAGTGTTCAATTTTCAAAATTGACTGCTGAGTGTGAAGAGCTCCCTTCTCAGTATGGTACTCCGGCCGTCTACTTATCCCATGCGGTTTCCTGCCTCTGCTTCCCGCTCGGTAGACTCTCTTGAAGTTGTAGTTCGTCAACTCCTGTCCCCATCAAATTTGCCGCTGGTTCCATACCTTTTTACTCAAGCAAGAGTGTAGATTCTGATGGTTGGTATATACAGTCAGAGGTCCTCCTTCTCCCTTGAGGCATCCTTTCCATTTCTTAAACGCTTCCATTATTGCGAGTAGAGCTTTATCATGTATCTCGTAATTTCTTTAAGCGCTGTCTAACTTTTGGGAATGGAACGCTACTGGGTGACGCCGTTTTCTTTGGTATTGGGATAGTACGCATCTGAGCTCAAAGTCACTGGTATCTGTCTCAACAACCGTTTTCCTCCAGTCGTAAAAATGTGACAAAATTGGTGCCGTTGTAAATCTCTTTTTCAACTCTTCAAAAGCCTCCTCCTGCTCTCTTCCCCAGTGAAAATACTTTTGGCTTCCCTTTAATGTCTCAGTTATTGGCTTGCAGACTTTTGAGAACTGTTAGAACAATCTCCAATAAATGTTTGCGAATGGAATAAAATTTTGCACTTCTTTAACCGATCTCGGGTGTGCCCAGCTTTGGACACTTTTCACTTTCTTATCACTCATGCTGACTCCACTTGTCTTGACAATGTATCCCAGGAATTCGACTTCAGCTTGATGGAACACCGACTTTGTTAACACCACAGCCAGATTGTGCTGTTCGAGTCGGTCGAGGACCTGTCAGACCAGTTTAATATGGTCTTCCATATTTTCGGAGTATATCAGGATATCATCTAGATAAAGGACGACTCCATGGTCCAAGAATTCTTTTAGGATTTTATTCATGATTGTCTGGAATGTTTCGGGGGTGTTTACGAGTCCGAAAGGCATGACCTGATATTCGGATGGTCCTTATCTTGTTCGAAAGGCTATTTTATGTTCATCGCATTTCCGCATTTGAATAAGATGATATCCGTCTTTCTGGGCAAGTTTCGTAAACACCTTTGCTCCAGCAATACGAGCTCGGAGTTCATCCATGAGCCGTAGGGGGTATTTATTCAGGATCTTCAATTTGTTGAGGTTCCTATAGTCTACACATAGTCGTAGACTTCCGTCTGGTTTCGGAACGAGAAGGATTGGAGCCCGGTAAGGCGATTCGCCATCAGTGATTTTGCCCTCTGCGAGGATGTTTTTGAGATATTTGTCAAGCTCGCTTAGCTGGTGGGCTGACACCGGGTAAATAGGGCCCATGGGGGCTAGGCCCCTTCCTTACGGTTGATGGCATGGTCGAAGGTTCTTCGGGATGCCAACATCTTACCTTTTTTCTCTTCAAAAAGCTCCTTAAATTGCCAATATGGTTTGCAAGGTTTCCAGTTGTACTCCCCCTTCTTCTTCTCGTTCAATCCTTCCCACAACTGTTCTTCTTCGTTGTAAGCCACAGTTTCATCCCATTCGAACAAATCCGCCACTGCTTCATCTGCTATATGCTTGTGGCATTTCGCATCTTCAAAGACCCATTTTGTTGGGTCCGCAATATTCTTAAGGGGGTGTTTGTCATGCCACCACCCAAAAGGGATAATCAGATCGAATGTTCGTGCGTTCGCAATTTTGCAGGATATCATACTTCGGTGACCGTTCGTACCAATTTCGAGTACAATACAGTGTGTATAGAATATTCCTCTAGTAGGCGCGGTTTCGCGGTCGAAGTTTGTAATTTCTAACGGGGAATCCCAATGTTCTGTCGGGATCTCAAGCTGTTGTGCGGTATGCTGGTTCATGAGAAAACTGCTTGAACGAGAATCTAAAAGTACGTTTATCGGGTATTTTCGCCCTTTGACTTTAATAAATGCCTTCCCCTCAGGGCAGGCGTAATGCTCAGGCTTTTTAATGGGTCTTGAGCTTTCGCTCGGTTTGTGATGAGATCTTTTCATGACCGCCGTTACATGTAGCGTGGAGGTTTCTTACCGCCCCAGCGTAGTTTCGGCGCTTAAAGCCTCCACAGACAAACCTTTTACCATAAGTATCTTATTTTCGAATATTGGGCAATCCACTAATTGCCCTCTGTACCTCCTGCCGAGGAGGTCCATATTACAGGAGTGGTGGTTCACTAGGGGGCCCCTTGAGTTCGCGACTAGGGTCCGGCGCCCTTTCTCGTCAACTTCTGCCACATGTGAGGCTGTCCCCTGTGAGGAATCCACAGTACCTCTGCCTTCGAGTTTGGTCCAACTCCCCTGGAGGGACCTTCTCCGACACCATTCGTCAAGACATCAACCTTGGGCAACACAGAGGCGCCACTGGCTCTATTTGACTGGCTGTTGTACCTGGAGAGAAAGTTAGGTTGCCCTATTTCTCGACCCCCCTTCGCGTGGCCTGCAACTAAAGTTCTGTCCTGACGTATGGTTGTCTTCTCTTTCCCTGTAGTCTCTTCGAACACTTTCTTCACTTGTGACTTTTTATGGTTCCCGTGGTGAGCCCGGACTACCCATTTTTGGCCTTAAAATGGCAACCCGTATCCCTTTTTGGTTTTTGAGCCTTCCAGTAGTATTCCTTCACCCACTACGCCCCAAGGTTTTCGCTTCAAGGCTGCAACCTCACTACCCGATCACCATTGTTGTCAGTACCTGGATGACTTTTTACAAAATCTGGTCATCCTCAAAAGCCTAGGCTGGGGGGCTTTGAGCGGTGCATTGCGAGCTTGCTCCCTAGCCATCAACGGCCGCAGTGGCTACCTAGGGGCGTGGCTTTGGTGCAAATGGGGTCTGTCATTTGGCCTTCGATTGCCCTCGATATATAGGCCATACTTGTACTGGCTTTCGACAGTATTTCCAAACGTCGTTTTTCATTCTGCACCGTGTGCATTGCTTGTCCCATTTTGGTTTATTGACAACCTTCTGATTGACGCCGTGGTGGGCTTCTGCCCACACCGTGTGTTTAACCTCCCCCGTCGGTGCCACTGACCCTTCCTTCTTTACCTTCCTTTCCCCTGTCTTCGTTGCCTTATAGTCCGCTATTTCCTTAGCCGTGTATTGCTTTTTTACACGCTTTGTGGCAACCGTTGGCTTTGAATCCTCCAATTTCTTTTTCTCACCTTCTGTCATCCTGGAGGGCCCGCCCCCTTGCAGACCTTTTCGCTCTTTGAAGTCTTCTTCCATTCTGGTTACAGTCCTGACTGCCTCCAACCATTCCCCATCGTCGACACATTTTCTATGTAAGAGCTGTCACAATGCATCTTCGGGAATTTCGTCCTCTATCATCATTCTCCAAGCTATTCCGGTCACTCTTGCATGGATATTGAGATTTTCCATTTCCATCAAGAACTTAGCGATATCACTGTCATAGTGGACCGATCTCATTTCCCCCTAGGGATTTGTCCGCTACATGGGTGGGACAGAAGCGTCGCAGCGCCTGTTCTGCAAAAACGTGCCAGAACTCATATCCCTCTTGTCTTGTCTAACCTAGCTCTCTGGTCATTTGTCGCCAGTAGGTTAACGGAAAAGTGGGGACATCGTTTGCTTCCATTCGGGTTAGGGCGTACCGGATTCGTTGTGCTTCGTCACTCCATTGCCAACTGTTTCGGCCAAAGAAATCCACGCATGGTAACACCCACATGCGTATATTCAGAGCTTGTTTTTTTGCACAAGGCAGGGGGATCCGCTGGGACTCTCGTTCGTTGTCCCAAGGTGTTGGCCATCACTCGGGAACAGAGGTTAAACTGTTCGTCGTTCTCCGTGTCCTACGCCTCTTGCGGCCAGGGTGAGGGTCTCTGGTCCCATCTTCCTTTCCTCATCTCATCTGGTCTCCTTCCAGATCCTTCCTTGTCATCATCGGGGTCTCCTCCTCCGCCGGGTGCCCCAGCTGCTCTTCCTCATCGTGGTGGTGGTGGTGGTGGCTTCCCGCCTCCTGCCGCTGAAGCCTCTGGCCTCAGGTCGGACGCCTTGCCTTTTCCCTTCACCAGTCCCATCAAGTTCGGCACGATTGCTTTTAGCTCCGAGATCTCACTATCTTGTGCTTCTTGGGCCTCTTGGTGCTGTACCATCTCGTGCTGAAGGAGATCAAGCCTTATGTCATGATTTTCTTGCTCCCTCTTGTGCTCCTGGTTCAGCCGGACGATTGCTTTGTCTAGGAGTAGGTCCCGCTGCATTGACTCAGCCTCTGTTCCGTGGACTGTCTCCTGGAGCTGGGATGTGACAGCCTCGTGTTTGGCTTGTCATACATCAGTTTCTCCCACCCTCTCAGCTACTGTAGAAATGAAGCTTTCCTGGACCTTCTGGGATTCTTGGTCAGAATCCGCACTTGATTGTCAATTCGGTCGAGTTCCTGACCGACAATCTGGGCGCCAGATTGTAACTGTGATTTGACATTTAGTAGTTCATGGGCCATGAGTAGCACCTCGGTTGGTAGGGAGCTGAAAGACAGATTTCGTGCGTGTCTGCTTCCTTTGAGATGTGAGTCGAATCAGCCTAGAATTCGGTCCAAGCGTTCCATCCGACTTGTCATGATGGGATGGCGGGTAGGGGCAGGGCTTTTTGAGCCTCGCCGCCGTCGGCTTCGTTGCCTGACTAAGAAGCTTATCGAGAGGGTTGGGGACCCGGGCACGGGACAACCAGAGTGTGACTGGGCTAATTGTGTGCTGTCGGTCTCCACACTCGGTGCTGTGTCCTGGGACAATCCGTCTTGCCCTCCTCCTTCTTCCCGTTGCCATTCCATGGCCTCACCCGCTTTTGGGTCAGAAGTGATTTTTTCGACTTCCTAATGGGAAACATGAACTTTGGTTTCCTCGCCCCACATCTGGTACCTTAAAGTGCTGCCTGGAAAGCGGGTTACTGTCTGGGTACTGAGTGAACCAGATGGGGTTTGATTTCTCTGAGAGGGGTATGGTAGATGAAGTTTTCCGCGTATTGGTATCTGGATAGTGCGGGGATATCTTCGCGCATAACGATGTTTTCTGTGTTTATCCACAAGAAATAAGATTCGTCGCAGGGTTCTAGCGTCCCTAATTCAATATCTTCGGTAGGGCTGAGGACTTGTATTATTGAGGTAGTCCTCAATGGTATTGGGGCGAAAAGGGTATTGGTTTTGCGACTATAAGTGTCTCAGCCAAAAATTCGTCTCGGTAACTATGAGAAGTATCAATATACTGTTAGGTGGTAGCTTCGGCGTGAGTTATTCCGACAGGTAGGACCTGAGGCGTTATTATATCTGAGAACTCGTTAAGAAGACACAAGTAATGGAGGCTCCATAAAAAGGATTACTTGGGTATAGATCGTTGAACCATTGGTATCGATAAGGTAGAAAACATCTTATATTGATAAGATCTCTTCTCGGTGCTTGTTGTTGCTAGTAGCGGCGAAGATGCTTCGATATTTATATTCCGCGTCTATGCAATCGCCGTATACTTGGTAACTCTATACTAATTAAGTATCTTGTCCACAATTGCTACAAACTTCACCTGAGTGCGAACACTCGTAGACCCTGAAAACTCTCGACCACACCTTTTGCTCCCATAGCCAACTTATGGGTCTGTGCCTGTTTTGTTCCTAAGGGTGTGGAGACCACGTGAGGTGTCAGCTCATCCGTTTATCAGTTGAAAACAATGGTTACGAGCTATCTTGCCCTCGTGCTTACCGAGGGTAGTCTAACTCGCTGGACAGAAGATGGTCAATCTGCTTTGGTTGGTTCTGTCGAGAATTTGACATGCACCTGGATGGTGTATTCTGGTCTCCGGCATTACACAGCTTGTCCTTGGGATCGTACCTATGCATTTTTTCCCTCCGACTCCATCCTTTACCAACCTGTCCTCTGTTGATGCACCCGATCCACTTACTGGGCATAGTTATCTCCTTCCTACTCTACATGTCCTTGTAGGTACGAGGGGACTAACCTTTGTGCAAAATGTCCTGTTACCTTCGACCCACTCTCCCGACTGGCTGTCTTCAAGTATCAGTAACCTTATGCGCCGTTGTCTGATTCATCTGCATCCACCTGGACAAGGTGCCCGAAGGCCTCTCCCCATATATCCTGCCAACAGGATCCGGTCGGATGGACGGCCGCGACCTATACGGTGTTATGAGATGTGCTCCCTTGAAAGCGGTCATTGGTGTTGGGACGCTACTACCCTGGCGGCACCTGATGAGGTGTCGTCCCAACTCCGGGGCTGGAGGGGGATGCTATCTTTTTCCTTCCATGTTCATGCGTGTTAAGGTAGGGTAACTTTGCCCGGTAAATCCTTACGGGGATTCCGTGCCCCTAACACTTGAGGGGGGCGTTATCTTTTCCCTTTGAAGTTTGTGCGCGTCAAGGTAGGGTAACTCTGGCCCAGAAATCCTTGTGGGGAGTTCGTGTGCCTAACGGGGGCTTCGAGGAACCTGTAGCTAAAGAGACAATAGTTGAAGGACAAACAGAGACTCAGGGATCGCCATTTAACCGACTGTATTCATAGACTGAGGGTCTGTTGAGTCTCCTCATCTGCAAAAACAGATCCGGCGTCTGATCAGTGAGTGTTGTATCCTGACGCCAGCCACATATTTTCTGCGTCCCCTGCGTCCTGTGCGTCCTGACTTGTATTGCCCCGCGAGGCTACATCACATAGCGTCTGCTGCATCCCGCAACCCTTGGTTCCGTCCAGACACATGCAACTCATCAACCATGCCTTCCATGCATCCTGACACCAACCTCAACACCATCGCACATCAGGATATACTACCACTACCCCTGAGTATCCCCCAGGAGCACCCCAAGGTTGAGTAAGGGGTATTTCTTGGTAAAGAAAATATGGTTAGTGCTAGCGCCAGGTGAGAAACCCATGGTACCCTGAATCTTAAATGTCCGCTAAACACTTTCAGGCTAGACTCCAAGTCAGAGCTCTATTTTCAGAACTTTATCTTTGAGGGAGCCAAAATACCAGCTCACTCTAGTCTGAATGCGGGTGATAGCCAGAACCCTCTCTAGTCTAGCACTCAGGCTGTTCTCCGAGGTTTCTCAGCACTGAGTCGCCCCCAACGCGACACAACCCACTTAAATTCCTTCATCAACAGACCGAACACCCACCTTCCCGAGCACCAGCTGCAATTCTCCACCCCATCCACTAAACCAATCCTGAATGTTATACCTGGAACTTACTGTGCTCGCTGCCAGCTCCATACTGGTATAGGATTCATCCGTACAGGGCTATTATTCATGAAGTTCCAAGGCTGGCGATCTTTGGATTCGAAGGCTGATCCCTCAACGACCACTGGACTAATCTTGATTTCATTTGCGGGAGGTTGTTGGGCTCGAAGCTAGCTATCCAACGGTGTAAGGTTCGTCCCTGTCGCATCAAGGCCCAGGAAGTCACTGTCTTCTGTGGAGAGGATATTTATTGTAGCCGTGGCGATCTTTTACTAGACGGCCGATTGCTCCACGACCACTGCTGCGATCCTGAGGCTGATTGCTGGAGGTTGTTGAGCCCGACGCCAGCTACACAACGGTATAAGGTACGTCTCCGTCGCATCGAAGCCCAGGAATCGGGCAACCCTTCTGAGAGTGGTCTTTGGACCAACGTAATGGAAAGCTTGATGGCAGATAGCTCTACGACCGCTTGACCTATTCAGGATCTGATTGCGGGAGATTGTTGTCCTCAACGCCAGCTTCACAATGGTATAAGGTCCTTCTCCCCGCGAATTGTATTCATGAAGTTAGAGTGCTGAATGGTGTGCTGGCCATCCAAGGACTGGATGGCGGATTCCTCCACGACTACGTGACAGATTCTGGACCTGATTGTGGAAGGATATTGGGCTCGATGCCAGCAACACAATGGTATAAGGTAGGTCCCTGTCGCATCAAAACCCAGGATATCGCTGTCTTCTGTGCAGGGTGTATCCGGAATCAACCTGGCAAGGTTTTACGCGATAGCAGATATCTCCACATCCGATAAACGGATTTTAGATCTGTTTGCGGGAGGTTGTTGGGCTTGACGCTAGCTGTCTAACAGTAAAAGGTACGTCCCTGTCGCATCAAAGGCCAGGAATTGGATGTCTTCTGTGGAAGGTGTATTAGGTCTCAAGCTGGCCATGTTTTACTCGATGGCAGATTACTCAACAACTGCTGGACGGATGTTGATGCTCTTTGCGGGAGAATGTTGGGCTTGATGTCAGCTTCCCAATGGTACAAGGTACACCCCTGTCGGATAAAGGATCAGGAATGCGCTGTCTTCTGTGGAGCGTGTATTCGGTATCAAGCTTGCGATATTTTATGCGATAGCAGATTACTCGACAAGTGCGGGACGGATTTTGATTCTGTTAGCCGGAGGTTGTTGGGCTCAGGGCCGGCTTCACAAGGATATAGGATTCATCCCTCCGCGACCTTTATTCATGATGTTCTAGTGTTCCGGCTAGGGGCGGTCCACTGGAGCTGGAGCGTCAGGGGGGTTGAACTTCCCTGTGAACGGGTATTATGTCAGAAGGCTCAGGCTGCTTATGGGTATCATGATGGGTGTTTCTGTGTAGATTAGCCTATATATTAGAACCATAGTTGAATAGTAGTAAATTTAATGATTTGATAGCATGAAATCTAGTATTGTGACCGAGGTGTTAGGCGCACGGACTCCCCCTCGTACCTACGCAGATATGTAGAGTAGGAAGGAGGTAACTATGCCCACTAAGTGGATCGGGTGCATTGAAAAATGACAGGTTGGTAAATGACGGAGTCCGATGAAAAAAAACCGATAGGTACGATCGTCAGGACAAGTCGTGTAATGCCGGAAGACCAGAATACGATATGCGGGTGCGTTTCGAATTCTCGACAGAACCAACCCAAGAAGATTGGCCGTCTTCTGTCCAGCGAGTTAGACTACCCTCGGTAAGCACTGGGGCATGATAATTCGTAATCATTGTTGTCAACGGATAAACGGATGAGCTGACACCTGACGTGGTCTCCACACCATCTGTAATAATAGAAGCGCAGACCGCTACTTTGGCCATGGGAGCAAACCGTGTGGTAGAGTGATTTCTGCATCTAGGAGTGTTCGCACCCAGGTGAAGTTTCCTGAAATGCGCACAAGATACTTAGTTAGTATGGAGTTACCATGTATACCGCGATGGCGCAGACGCGGAATATAAATATCGAAGCATCATTGCTACTATTAGACTCAACAAGTACGCAGAAGAGATTTTATCAATATAATAAGTTTTATACTTTATCGTTACCAACACTTCGAATATCTCCACTGAAGTGACCTTTATATCTTGCCTACATTGCTCGTGTCTTCTTAACGAGTTCTCCGATATAATCAAGATTCAGGTCCTAGCTGTCGGAATACCTCACGCAGAAGCTACCACCTAACGGTATATTGATATTTCTCATCGTTACCGAGACGAATGTTAGGCATAAACACTTGTACTCCCAAACCCGATACCCTTTTCGAAACAAGACCATTGAGGACCACCTCTATTGACCAAGTCCTCAGCTCTACAGAAGAACTTGAATTAAGGAGGCTAGAACCCTACCACGAATCATATTTCTGGTTGCTAAGCTCAGAAAACACTGTCACAACCGAGGATATTGCCCCATTATATCGATACAAATATGGCCAAAACTTCACGTATCACACCCCCTCAGAGAAATCAAATACAATCTGGTATACACATTACCCACATAATGGCCAGCGTTCGAGTCAGTACTATGAGGTACCGGAGGTGTGGGGAGGAAATAAAAGATAAGTTTCCCCTTAAGAAGTCAAAAGAGGGCTTCTGACCCCAAAGCGCCTGAGGTCATGAAATGGCAACAGGAAGAAGCGGCAGAGGGAGGGGACGAATTGTCGCGAGCCTCTGCGCCTAGTATGGAGACAACCGTCACCCCGCTGAGCAGGATGCATTCCGCTGACCAAGCCTCACCTTCCCCTAGTCTACCCCTGGGTTTCCTAGCAAGGAATGGAAAACGACGAATGGAAGGGACAAGAATTCCCGAACCCACCAGTGACCCCATCATGCGCATTCGGATCCCGAGAGTTGACCGAATTCTAGGACGATTTGACCTCATGCTCACCAAAAGTCAAGATAAATAACATCTTGGTTTCAGCTCCATACCAACCGACGTCCTATTAATGGCCCAGAAACTGTTGAATGTGAAAACACAGTTGAAGTCCGTGGCCCACTTTGTCGGTCAAGTGCTTGCCCGAATAGACGATCACGTACATATTCTAGACCTAGAATCCCAAAAGGTCCATGAATCCTTCTCAACCCAAGTCACCAAATGACTTGGGCAGACAGATGAGAGACAAACCAGACATGACGCTGTCACATCGCAACTCCACCAAGCAGTGCAAGCAACTCAAGAGCAGTCCATGCATTGAGACCGACTCTTGGACCGTGAAATCGTTCGCTTAAATGCGCAGCATAAACGGGAGCTTGAAAATGATGAGATAAGCATCAACCTCATGAAATACGAGCTTATACACTACGAGGATGATCAAGATGCTAGTGATGGTGAGATGGCGAAACTCAAGTCCATGGTGGAAACACCCATGGGGGAAGTCAAAGGAAAGGGCAAGGTGTCAAATCCAACACCAGAGGCTTCAGGGGCAGGCAGAGGAAGACCCCCACCACCACGACACGGAGCGGTAGGAGCTCCAGGAGGCGGAGGAGACCCCGATGATGAGGACGAAAGGGGGAAAAGGAAGCCAGATGATGGAACAAAAGGAAGACGGGACAAGATACCTGCACCCTAGCCAGAGGACTGCTATGACGCCGACAACGAAGAACAGTTTAATCTGTTTTTCCGAGTAATGGCCAACGCGTTGGGACAACAAACGTTTGTCCCAGCGGAACCCCTTGCCCTGTTTAAAAACGAAAACACCAAGATATACGCATGTGGTTAATGACAAGCACAGATTATTTTGGACGAAACGGTTGGCAGTGGGAAAACAAGGCACAACAAATCCGATATGCTCTAATCCGAATGGAAGGAAAGGAGGTCGCAGCTTTTGCCTTAACCTACCGGCGACTAATGACCGGAGAGATAGGTTACACTAGGCACGAGGGATACGAGTTCTAGAACCTTTTTGCAGAATACCCATGAAGCAGAAAAATCCCTAACAGAAATGGGATTGGTCCACCATAGCGGTGATATTGCTAAGTTCTTACCGCAAATGGAAAATCTCTATATCCATGCAAGAGTCACCGGGATATTCTGAAGAAAAATAATGGAGGACGAAATTCCTGAAGATGCCCTGCGACAACTCTTATATAGAGAAACCATCGACGATGGGGAATGGTTGGAAGTAGTAAGGACCTTAACCCGACCGGAAGAAGACTTCAAGGAACAGAAAAGCCTTCGAGGATGTGGTCCCTCTGGCACGACAGGGGGCAAGAAAAGGAAATTGCATGACTCAAAGCCGACAGCCTCCGCAAAGGGGGTAAAAAAGCAGTACACGGCTAAAGAAAAGGTGGACTATAAGGCAAAGAAGGCTGGAGAAAGGAAGGGGCAAAAGGAAGGGGCGGTCCCAAAGGCGGGGAGGTTAAACACAGGGTGTGGGCAGAAGCCCACAAGGGCGTTGCTCTGAAAGTTGTCGCCAAGCGGAAATCTGACAACGAATGCCGGGAATGCGGAATGAATATCCGCGCTTCGAAATCCTGTCGAAAGCCGGTCCCGGTATGGGTTGTATTTCAAGGGCCAGCAAAGACCAGAGGGCGGTCCTCATTCGCACCAAAGCGACACCCGCACGTAGCCACTGTGGCCGTAGATGGCGTGAGAGAAAGGTCAAGATGAGCTGCGCAAAGGCACCCACCTGGGCCGTTGAGGATGATGAGAGTCTGTAAGAAGTCATCCTGGTACCAACAACAACGGGGATTGGGTAGTCTGGTTGCCGCCTCGAAACGCAAGACCTGCGGCGTACTCGGTGATGCCATCCTACCGGAAGGCTAAAAAACCAAAATAAAAGGAGAGCGGTTGCGATTCTACAACCAAAAATCGGTAGTCCATGCTCACCATGGGAACGATAAAAAGTCACAAGCGAAGAAGGCGGTCGACGAGACTAGAGCGAAAGAGATGAAAACCATAATTCAGGACAAATCTAAAGTTGCAGGACACCCGAAGGGGGGTCAAAATCCAGGGTAACCTGACATTCTTACCAGGTACAACAGCCAGGCAAATAGAACCCGGGGAGCCTCTATGTTGCACAAGGTTCATGTTTTGCCAAATGGTGTCGGAGGGGGTCCCTCCGGGGGAGTTGGACCATACTCGAAGGCGAAGCTATGGTGGATTCCTCGCAGGGGACAGCCTCACATGAGGCATAAGTCGACGATAAAGGGCGGCGCACCCTAGTCGCGAACTCAAGGGGTACTCTAGTGAACCACCACTCCTGTCATATGGGAACTCCTCGGCAGGAGGTAAAGACCGCCAGTAGTGGGCTGCCCAATATGCAAAAATAAGACACTTGTTGTAAAGGTTTGTCTGAGGAGGCTTTACGAGCCGAATCCGCGTTGGCGCAGTAACAAACCCCCACATTACATGAAACCGCAGTGATGAAAAGATTTCATCGCAACCAGAGCGAATGCTCAAGACCCGTTACAAAACCCTTAGCATTATGCCTGCCCTGAGGGGAAGGCCTTTATTGAAGTAAAAAGAACAAAATGCCAGATAAAGGTACTTTTAGATTCTGGTTCAAACATCTTTCTCATGAACCAGGATACCGCTCAACGTCTTGAGATCACGACTGAAGCTAGGGATTCACTGTTAAAAATTACAACCTTCAATAGCGACACCACGCCTACAGGAGGAATGTTCTATACCCATCCTATTCAATTGGAAATCGGTGCCAATGGTCACTGGAGTATGATATCCTGCGAAATTGCAAACGCAGGATAATATAATTTGATCATGCAGTTCAGGTGGTGGCCTAACGAACACCCCCTGAAGAACAGCGCAGACCCAAGTCAATGGGTCTTTGAAGAACCAAAGTGCCACACTCATACAGAAGATGAAGCAGTGGGGGATTTGTTTTGAATGGGATGAAACTGTGGCTTACGATGAAGAAGCCCAGTATGTGGGAAGAATTGAACGAGAAGAAGAAGGGGGTGTACAACTGGACACCCTGCCAAAGCCGTACTGGCAGTATAAAGTGCGTTTTGAAGAGAAAAAAGCTAAGATGTTGGCACCTCGACGAACTTTGAACTATGCCATCAACCTTAAGGATGGGGCCGATCCCCCGTTTGGCCCAATTTATCTGATGTCAGCCCACTGACTAAGCGAGCTTGACAAATACCTCAAAAAAAAGCTCGCAGAGCTCAAAATCACAGATAGCGAATCCCCTTACGGAGCCCCAATCCTTTCTGTTCCAATGCCTGATGGCAGTTTGCTTTGCGTCGACTATAGGAACCTGAATAAGCTGCCCATCCTGAATAAATACCCACTACCGCTCATGGATGAACTGCGAGATCGTGTTGCTGGAGCAAAAGTGTTTACAAAGCTCGACCTAAAAGATGGATATCATCTGATTAGAATGAGGAAAGGTGATGAATATAAGACAGCCTTTCGGACAAGATCTGGAAAATACAAGTACCAGGTTATGCCTTTCGGACTTGTAAACGCTCCCTCAACTTTTGAGACAATGAGGAATAAAATCCGGAGAGAACCTTTGGACCACGGAGTAGTAGTATACATGGATGTCCTGATATACTCCGAAAATGTTGAAGATCACGTCAACCTGGTTCACCAGGTGCTGGACGAGCTTGAACAACACGACCTGGCAGCCTTGTTAAAAATGTCGCTGTGCCACCAAGAGGAAGTCGAATTCCTGGGATACATTGTCAAAACAAGCGGAATCACCATGACTGATAGAAAAGTCAAAAGCGTTCAAAATTGGGCACACCCTAGATGGATTAAAGAAGTCAAAATCTTCATTGGATTCGCAAACCTCTATTGGAGATTCATTAAAGATTTCTTGAAAGTATGCAAACCAATAACTGAGGAGTTAAAAGGGAACCCAAAGGATTTTCGCCGGGGAAGAGTACAGGATGAGGCATTTGAGGAGTTGAAAAAGCGGTTTACAACGGCATCAAGCTTATCGCATGTATACGCATGCAGGAAAACAGTAGTGGAGACAGAAGCTGGCGACTTCGCGCTCGCATGCGTCCTATCACAGTACCAAGGAAGACGTCTTCACCGAGTGGTTTTTCATTGGCGAAAGTTGAACAGCGTGGAAAGAAATTACAAAATAGATGATAAGGAATTACACGGAATAATGGAAGAATTCAAGAAACGGAATTGGTATCTCTGGGGCGAAGAAGAACCCCTGATGGCGTATACCGACTACCAGAATCTACAATCTTTCTTAACCAAAAATGTAGGCAACAAGCGGCAAATCCGATGGGCACAGGAGTTGACGAACTAAAACTTCAAAATAGTCTACCGACCGGGAAGCAGAGGCGGGAAACCCGACGGCTTAAGTAGATGGCCAGAGTACCATCCTGAGGAGGGAGCTCCCCACACTGAGCAGTCAATTTTGAAGACAGAACACCTTCAAATTTCTGGAATACATAAACAAAGTGCAGAGAGAGCCCTTACAGCAGAAAGACACGAACCGACAAGCCTCAGGATTATGAAGCTTTCGGACAGAACTATAGTTCCGACAAAAGGATCAGGGTTTGCGACCGGTCATGACATCTATGCCCTAACAGAGGGGCTGGTACCAGCAAAAGGACAAACCATGGTTCACTGGCTATTGCAATAGGACTGCCGGAGGGAACCTATGGAAGGCTAGCCGAAAGGAGTGGTAAGGCTCGCAAGGTGGGAATAGGAGTGGGCGGTGGTGTAATAGATACGGATTACGCCGGGAAGTTAAAGTCATGCCGCAAAATCACGGCACAGGGGACATGTTAGGTGGTAGCCTCGGCGTGAGGTATTCCGACAGCTAGGACCTGAATCGATTTATATCGGAGAACACGCTAAGAAGACGCGAGTAATGTAGGTTAGATATAATGGTATACCTCGGGATAGATTGTCGAAGTATTGATAACGATAAGATAAAAACTTATTATATTGATAAGATCTCTTCTCCGTGCTTCTTGTGTCTAATAGCAGCGAAGATACTTCGATATTTATATTCCGCGTCTGAGCAATCGCGGTATACACGCTAAGTCTATACTAATTAAGTATCTTGCCCGCAACTCTGCGAACTTCACCTGAGTGCGAACACTCGTAGACCCTGAAAACTCTCGACCCGACTTTTTGCTCCCATGGCGAACTTATCTGACTGCGCTTCTGTTATTCCTAATGGTGTGGTGTTAGGCGCACGGACTCCCCGTAAGGATTTACAGGGCAAAGTTACCCTACCTTGACGCACACGAACTTCGAAGGAAAAACATAACACCCCCCTCCAGCCCCGGCGTTGGGACGGCGCGTCATCAC
>Ga0307513_10000720_pt1 | contig 47468 bp, 53 predicted proteins | sample 15_EM_MG_FD_202174 | JGI IMG/M metagenome (GOLD analysis project Ga0307513, IMG submission 202174) | Populus trichocarpa ectomycorrhiza microbial communities from riparian zone in the Pacific Northwest, United States - 15_EM | ecosystem: Host-associated > Plants > Roots > Unclassified | place...
TCTGGTGGCTCGGCATCATGGAGGCCATTAAATTACAACGAATCACAATTTTGTGTGTGCCTGGCGACGAATTTTACTGTTTAAGACCGCCCAAGGGATAAATTTATTTTAGCATATATGCCATTTACAACTTTTATTGTGATATATTTATATTGTAGCGCGGTGAACAGGGCCTTAGTTGGAAAGGTACAAGTACCTTCTCGAGTTAGTTCGAAATAACGGTTTCAGTCTAGACCGAAACTACAACCTGGCAACAACCCCGGACACTGCCCAATCGGCGTGACACGATTTACCCCTAAAGTGAGACACACCACAGGCTGAGAGTATCCATACCCTCAGATTTTGACAAACTCGTCACGCGCTTCTCATTATCACCCCCCCCCCCCAAGACACCTCAGGAACGTCACGCTCACTCATCGGGTCGAAAACACTTATAACTCCTCCATACAACTATTTTCCTAGGTCGCTCGTCTATGCTTGTTTCTCCATCTTCATAGAGGGGGCCTGATTCCCCATTTTCAGAAGGGAAAGAAAAAAAACATTCTCAATTCAGCGTTGTTTTTCTTTTCTGCCGCGTTAGACTTCTACTCGTTTGCTCTGTGGTTAAGTAAGGCTGTTGGCTAACTTGGCCCTTTTTTTTCTTTTCCTTTTCTCAACTTTAATCTTTCCATCTCTCCTGCCATTCGCTCACCGACCATCTTTTTTTTCTTTTTTTCTTTTTCAACGGTCGAACAACCTTCCTCCAACTTATACTTAATTTTATCGCCCCTCATGACGAGTCTTCAACAACCAATAGGCCCTGCACTCCCTGAAAAAATGAGCCAGCCGGAGAAGCGGCCTCGTGGAAGACCTCCAACATTTACCGATGAGGAACGGCTTCAACGGAAACGGGAGTTGGCCCGCATACGTCAAGCACGCAAGAGAGAGCGGGATAGAGTCAGAAGATGGAGCACGGGGCAAGATAGTGAAGAGATGGGGTCGCAAGGAATTAGTCCTCCGCCAGATAATTCTGCTGATGGCACAGATACGAACAGCCTTTCTCAGAAAACCGACCAAAGTGCTTGGGGCCTGGAGAAGGCTGTTGGTTTTCAGGTCCAGGTTAGAAGGACAAGAGATAATTCCCCTTCTGATCAGGAATATCCTGCTCCTGGTGACGAAGGCATCATATCGAGGGAACACAGTCTATCATCTAGACCAGCCGGAGAACCATCACCCCAACCGCCCGCACTCCCCCTACCATTAATACCTAACGATTCGATGGTTTGTGACGAGCCAGAAAGTTATGATCGAGCCCATGAGAGCCTAGCTACTTGGCACAAGATTCAGAGTATTTCGAAGGCATTGGAGGCTTCTCAAGGTAGTCGGGTTATGCGAAATCAGTTAGCCAACCTGTTATATACGAACGAACTAGTTTCTCTTATCCAGAGTTGGGAGGAAGCAGGGTTTATGCCCCGAGGGAGAGCCTCTCTGCCGCCACCATCAACAGCGCAGCCACAAGCCGGAATGCCTACTCCTCTGCCTGGTACATCGTCTCGTGAGAGTATGTTCCCTGGTGGCGTTAGTAATGGTCGACCGGAAGAGTCAGAGGACGAACTTATGGAAAGAATATTAGACAACTTGAGTGGACGAATGCAAGCGCTCAAGCGCCGCAAGGGCCTAAAATCCGAGGTGGATGAGCTCCGGAAGGCCTTGGCGGATAAGGAAGCGAAGTTAAAGGAATGTAATGCGATACTAGAGGCCGAAAGAGCCGTATGGCAGAATTTCCAGAACATGCAGGTTTAGAAACAAACAGCATTGTTTTTTCCTTTTCGTTCTTTCCTTTTCCTTACATTTCCCTCGCTCTGTTTTATCATGGGGAAGAGGAGGCAGTACCGGAGTTAATACTTGTTTTTATTTTATTTTTTAGTATTATATTCTGTGCATTGCTATCGGCATCTTTGTTTATTTTGCGATGGGGTTGGGGTCGATTTATTAGTTGGCGTTCATGGGAAGGTGGTGATGAAGATAGTTAGCTGGAACAGTGGGTGGGGTGGGTCTCTTCCGTATCTCTGATCTTGCTCTTGAGTTTGGGTAATGTCTCTTTGGTATAAGAAGAAAGGGATCCATAAATATATTAATTACGGAATTAAAAATGAAATATGAAATTACTACAATATTGTTATGAGATGAGTATTTCTGACTCGAGTTTTGACGGTCCCTCTCGATAGAACAGTTATTCGCCTAGATTACATGCATCACCACACGGCACTCGTGTAACTCTTTGTCCCTAGCTCAACGACGGCATTTTCGTGAAGTCCTTGTAGGCTACCATAGCCCGGGTTTCTGGCAAAGAGTTTTGTTTCGTTCGCTCGCTTCTCAAAATCCCCGCTCCTACCCATACGTCGGCGTTCAGAGCTGTAGTTTGGGCCCTTTCCCCATTGTTCTCCTCCCTCGTCATCCTCTAGAACGCCATAACCACATTTGTTTCTCTACCGTTTGCCTTCACCCGTGCTATTGGAGCCTCTCACGGGCTACTGTCACATTTTCACTCCTTTATCGCTCAGTCTTCCCCTCCCTCCTTTTGCGGAGCTGTCCTCCACCCCTACCTAGATCCTGCCCCCACTAAAACCATCAATACTGCTTCCTACTACCAATTCCTCCTCCCAGTGAAGCTGGTTCAGTACTTTCATTCTATCCCACTGTACATAAGTAGAGCAGAAACGGGGCAATGGTTCGCTACGCTGTCTATAGATGTTTTAACTTTCTTCCAAAGGCAATTCCTGCCCCCCCCGAGCGGGGATACCAATACGCCGGTTCGAGCCAATCATTCGCACTGGTCCAACCGTGCTCCACGATGCTTACTAGGACCTTGCTTCAAAGATTCTCACCAAGAATGGTGTTACCCCGCGTGCCCGCAATGCCCTGTGGAAAGTGATGCAGCAGAAGTCTGATGTGTTCACTATCTTCTAGCATAGGAACTTTCACCTTAAGCGCGAGACCATCGATCGCATCTAAATTCAAAAGCTCATCAAGGAGGATCTTGCACTTAGGGCAGGTAACGCCGACCCGGACGGAATTTAGGGCGGCCCCTTCCCACCTCTCCCACCCCAACTTTGCTCTTGGGATTCAAGCTTAGATGGATGTCAGAAGGGCCTCGTATTTGATTTGACGGGAAGATAACAGTTCACTCGGATAAGATCTCAGAGCCCTGATTTCTATTTGGCATGATTGAGGAGGTCATTGAAGTCAAAGGGGGTGTTCTATAATTCTGACCCCAGGTTGGCGCAGGAGAGAATGAAAGTTATTGATTACATAATGAATCAGGATCATTGGCTCTTCAGAAGACCCCCCCAGGGCGAACATCCGATTGACAGCAAGCTCGTTGCTTGCTTGTAGGACAAGGCAAACGGATATATATACTCGTATAATCTTCAAACAACCCCAATGGTGGGTGATCAGTCATGGGGTGAAGACGGGGTTTACTATGTCACTTCCTGTGCTTTTCCCCCCCTTGTTCTAACATAAACTTTGCTCATGAATCGAATTAGTTAGGGAATCCAGACAGCAGTCACTACTATTAGAAGTTCCATCACGACCGCTTCTACATGCGTTCAAGGTCATCAAACATTTCCTACTGGTATTTTCCTCTATTGCAAATTTTTGTATTTTAGAAGGACTTCTCTATCGGGAATTTATCTATGATATGGATACCTTCTTTTGATTCGCAAGACAGAGTTAGAGGTTTTGTCTCTGAGGCAACTTAGACAGGTGAGGTAAATGTGATGGCTGTTCTGATTATTCTAGTAAGTTACCGACTGGCTTCTAATTTTTTTTCCGTCACAAATGCCTGATCAAGTCCATATCGCGTCTCTGAAGTCGTGATCTGTTCCCACTCACACTACCCTTATCTGGGATTTGAGCTATCCCTTGGACGGTGTGAAACAGTAAAATTCGCACCACACCCAGATTTGGCTACATTCAACCAAGAGTGGCTAAGTGTGCTGAGTCATTTGAGCACCCAGGCGATCGAAAATTGCAGCATCTGACCAAACTTTGTTGAAGTAGCCAAATCTGGGTGTGGTGCGAATTTTACTGTTTCACACCGTCCAAGGGATAACGCTTCGCCATTGCCATTGCTATTAGGCTCAATACGGAATTTTGCTTACGAAAAATCAGTGCACTACAGGATTGTAGTGGAATGTTTCTTGCAAGGTCATATAGGTGGTAAGAGGAAGCAAGAAGAAGAAAAAATCCATGGCCTAACCTCTTCTATCCTTCTAGGCAAAATACTCGCTGAGAGGTTCATCGCACCTTTTCCCCCTTGGATCCTCACAAGATGGTAAGGTGCATTAAGATATCCACAGTACAGGAAATGTCATCATATTATAGTGTGTATATAAGCTTTTAGACGGGGCTAATAATGTTATTGAAATAGTTGAAGATAATTCACATGTATCATAGGTAACTATCACTATTCTCAGAGATATATGATACCGGAGAAAGTATCATAGTTCAGACATTTTAAGCATTTTGGCCTCTGGGTTTTGAATTTAATATAAATCCTACAAAGAAGGTTTTGGTTTTTTCTTTGCAGGATGGCAAAGCAATATCCTCACAACAGAACTAAAGCTAACAAGAGGTTTGGGAAGAAGTACGATCCTACTACCAGGAAGAGTATATTATTTTATTAATATTATACCAAGAAGGATTCCCAGTCTAATAAGGAGACATAGAGGTTACACTAAATTGTAAATAGGGCTTGAGAGGAATGAGTTTCTGGCTATTACTTTCAATCGATTTACTTCTATTGCTAATTTGGAATTTGATTTTCTTTTCTAATATCACGATATCTTCATGGCATGCCAAGCCTTGTCACCTCTTATGATACCAACTTTGCCGGGGGTTCTTCCTCAAAATCTTGGCAGTTGTAATTGTCGACAACCCCGAAACCTCAACCCACTTCACCCAACTTCCCATCTAGCCCACACCGTTCCATCTCTGGGAGCTTTCTACTACCACCCCCCATCTGCAATCCATCAACCCATAACCATACCCAAAGCTTTAGCTCACCTACCGCCTATTCAGTAGTTTCCACACCATGAACCATTTCCCAGAAGCATGGGGCAGAGTACGCTTCGTCAATCAATCAAACCCCCACCATCATTTTTTCAAAAACTGACCAGCTTTTATCTTTTCCTTTTATCAACGCTTAGCCCAGAAACGACGTCTATGGTGCATACGATGCCTCCCATTTGCAACCCTCTATGCCAAACCAGCATACCCAGTCTCCGATCGTTACTGGTACCAGTGTCGTTGCGCTGAAGTTTAATGGAGGGGTTGTTATTGCTGCTGATAATCTGGGTATTACTCCCCCACTACTCCTCTCTGTTTGCTCGCATCCCTTGATCCTAATGACGGTAACGATGGTGGCCATAGCTTCATACGGCTCCCTCGCCCGCTTCACCGACATCGAGCGTCTGAAGCAGGTTGGGACTCACACTATTGTCGGTGCCGGTGGTGACATCTCGGATATGCAGTACTTACACGAGAAGTTGTTGGATCCCTTGATCATTAAGGAGGAGTACCAGAACGATGGACATCATCTACGTGCCTCGCATATTTACCGGTACCTTAGCAAGGTCCTGTACCACCGTCGTTGCAAGTTCAATCCCCTGTGGAATACCTTACTGGTTGCTGGGTGGGATGATGGCAAACCGTGAGTTTATCAATCACTATTAGAAGCAAGGCAGTAAAGTGACCAACTCTCGGTGTAGGTTCCTGGCTTCGGCGGATCTTCTAGGAACTACCTTCTCCGCCCCCGCTCTGTCTACTGGATTCGGCGCGCATCTCGCCGTCCCCCTACTCCGCCGTGTTTGCCCCGACGAAGCTGCTGTTGAGAACATCACCCGTGAACAGGCGGTTGCCACTGTCGAAGAGTGTATGAAGGTGCTCTTCTACCGCGATGCTCGAAGTTTGAGCAAATACTCTTTGGCCATAATCACCGGGGAGGGTGTGGAGAATGCTGAGGGCGAAGCGAAGGAGAAGGTCAATATCGAGTGGAAGAAGGATATTGAGCTTCAAAACCAGAGCTGGAAGTTTGCGGAGGGTATTAGGGGGTATGGCGCACAGGTTGTCTAGGCGTATAGATTGACCCCGAGGGGTGTTGCCAATGAACATGTGGGACACACATTGTCTACCTCTCGCACACAAAACATGGATGGTGAATGTTTTATTTTTGCGAACACTTGTGACTAGAACTAAATACCTTTTGAATGATGACACCATATTATTGTGACCCCAAGAGCTCTAACAGTCCCGAAAACCCCATACCCGAAAGCATTATCCCAATCACTATCCCGCCCATCGCCCATCAGCCATAGACAACTAATACTTTTCCACCCCCTCCTCCTCCGTTTCCCCCTCCTTTTCCAACCCTTCCTCCTGTCCCTTTAGCAACGTATACACTGGAGCCCTCAAAGCTTCCCTTCCCTTCAAAAACTCCAACTCCAGAATGAAAACATACTCCACGAGCACCCCACCTGACAACTCTACCAACTCCCCAGCAGCCTTCGCACTTCCTCCGGTAGCGATAATATCATCAACAACCAGCACCCTCTGTCCTGGCTTAATCGCGCCCACCTGCATCTCGAACCAATCCGTGCCGTACTCCTTCTCGTACGCCACACGCACACACTCGCCCGGCAGCTTCCCGGCTTTGCGCACGGGCACGAAACCAGCGCCCAACTTGAGTGCCAGCGAGGGACCGAAGAGAAAGCCCCGCGCTTCGAGACCCACAACAACGTCTACACCCGCGAACGGCGGTGTTAGTGTCGGTGGGTGGGCGGATTGGATGTGTAGCTCCAAGGCTTGCAGTAGCGTCGCATGGAGGGTCGGGGAGGCAAAGATTGGGAGGATGTCTTCGAAGAGGACGCCCGGTTTTGGAAAGTCGGGACGCTGGCGAAGGGAGGCACGGAGGTGGGATTTGAGGTTGGGGAGGTCGGTTTGGTCGAGCATTTGGTTTCTTTCTCTCTTTTCTTTTCTTTTCTTTTTTCCCAATTCGGTGCGGATCTCTGAGCTGGAGGTTTTGGGTTGGTTTGTGGTTGTGGCTGGGGAAGGAAGGGAGGGAGGAAGCAAGCAAGCAAGCAAGGGAGGAAGGGAGGGGGAGGGAGGGAGGGAGGGAGGAAGTTGTTGTAATAGAATTCAAGACTTAAATACTTAACTTGTAACTTAGCACTGTAGGGGAGACAACCAACAGGAGGGGTGTAGCGAAACCCTTATCATACCAAAGCTGATGCTTTGCCACCAGATTTTTTGTGTATCGTTCGCCGTCACCTCTGCCCGCTGCTCCCCCTAACTTACCATGTGCAAGCATGATAGGTGTGATAAAGGCGAACAGCTTAACCCGTTACCCTAAAGGACGCATAGAAAGGAGAAAAAAGAGAAAAAAAGACAGGGACAAAAACACGTGAAGGATATCATATCTCGGAAAAGAGGTAAAGGCTTATCGTTTATCATGCAGTAGTTACCAAATGGTCAGGCGGGAGGAAAATTTATATGAGAGCGGGAGGAGCAGGAAAAACTCCCCCTTGCAGCAACCACCTCCTCCCACAAAAAAACAAGACACACGGGAGAGAGGTAAAATCTCTCTCCTCCTCCTTCCCTTATTCATTTGCTTCCCTTCTACTTGGCACAGTACGGTACAATCTCATATATTTTTTCCCAGATTTCACAGTACCAATTCCTTCATTGCTCCGAGCAACTTTTCGATATTGGTCAAAGATGTCCAGCAATAATAATGCATAAAAATACATCTCAGTATCCCGGGTTTTGGGCGGGGGGGTTTTTTTTTTGGATCGGATCGAAATTTAAAAGAAAAATCCCTAACCCCTGCCGGCACGGGAGGGGTACTTGTATATTCAGTACTGTACGAGTATCCCGGATTTTCACTTTATTCAATATTCTTGCCTAAAAGCTACCATCGCAGCCGCACAACGGCGGGAGAGGTAGCACAAGCGGTTCCGAGTTACTTGGCGAGAACACGGGTCAGAGGTTCGTTCCTCATCCTCCTTCCTCTTCTTTGTCCCCTGCCACCCGTGCTCGCGGAGCCTTCAACATGCACTGGTTCCAGATCGCAGGTAGGTAAGTTAGTTCTTACGAGCGGATGTTGCAGACTCAGTGAGAGCGTCAAACTTGTTTTGCTCGCATATCGGTATGACAGCCTTGTGGGTGGCGCCACAAAGAGCCTCAGAATGTGGAAGGAAAAGCAGAAGTTATCATACCCTAGTCCACTGAGCACGATCGGACATTTTATCGAAAATTTTCAGCCCTTTTCTCACGTCATTTTACCTGCTGCTCCGCCCCTCGTTTAGACCTCATATGGAACGGTTTCCGGATGCCCCTCGGTTATCACTCGATATCCAATCTTGCTAGATAAGATTTCGTCTACAGTACCATCTCGCTCTCCCGGATGTTTTGTTATCCCCGATGCCGGCAGTCTACTCAGGATTTGCTCTATCCGGGACAACAGAGGGCAACTAGAATAGCGGGGCATGGTTGGGCAGATTTGCCAGGGACCCTAGTTCGGGTCGGGCCTTGGGTGATACTAGTATTTCATTTGATTACAGTCACAAAATGTTTGGTTTTATATGCTTTTTGCTTTTTCGACCAAACTTGAAAGTATCCATTTTTACCACCCTTCCTCTCACGGTATGATGAACATCAGAGTCGACAAAAATTGGCAGCGTATCATTAAGTCTAAAGATAAGATGAGGAATACCGCAGGGTTTTTAATATGACAGAAGTGGAGAAAATAACCTTTAAGTGAAAGGAATTAGTTGTCGTATGCTTTGCAACAGAGCCTAAGATTAAAATACAAGACACTTTTACAAAGGTTGATAAAAGTCGGACTATAGTGTTCAACCAAATATAAAAGACAGGTCTTGCTACAATGAACCTTTTTTCTACAATCTTAGCTGAGATAAAACCATATTTTAGGCTCTTTTCAGCATATCACTTTAGCATAAAGTTTTTACAATATTATAGAGATGTGTTTAGTATTAGATATTAAACAATGATATTTTTTTATTGTGTTTATAAATTTTTATTCTATATATCTAAGGTAGGACTATGTTTGGAATTGAGAGACAGGTTATCTTATAGAAAATTTCATGTATCATACTATAGATTAATAACAATAAGAATCCCTACTTACTATAGTAACTATCAGTTAACTTTCTTAATATATAGACTACTAACGATTGTCCTGATACACAATATTAATCACTACAAATACTAGTAGGGGAAACCCTCTTTTTTCCACTATAATAATAATATAATTATTATTACAAGAGTCTTCATATAATTCCTACTGAATATGCTTGAATATTATACCCTCTCAATGTATATGTAAATTGACATTTTAAAATATATTATACCAGTTTATTGGCAAGAAAGCAAACAAAAGTACTACTATGATACAAGTGCCTGGCACTTGTACTATTTGAAACAACTTGCACATGTCAGAGACCAAGTTTTCGCGCAGTTAATTTAGGTTAACCCGCAAAATGCTCCTTGTCTGAAAACACCTCCCCCGATACGTGCTTATACAGCCGTGTTCGCAAAATTCTCGTACCCCCCCCTGTACCTCAAGAACAATACCTATTCACAACAACGGGACAACAAGAAGCCTTCTGATAACTATTTTTCGGATATACCCCTAGGGGCATTGTAAACCCCTATCACCATTTATCATACCGAATAATCAAGGGAGAGGGTTAGCAAAGCGTTTCTAATTGCTCGTGGTACTTGGGAGGGTACGAGAACTTTGCGAACGCGGCTGTATATACATGGTATTTAATTATGTACAATACAGAAAACTTTTAGCAATAAAACTAAGGAGACATTAAAGATAAGCAAGAGAAAATACTTACCATCATACCAGGTGGCCACATTGTGAAAATATTGTCGGTTGCCAAACTCTTCCAATCCCTTAGGCAGTTGGCATGGGAGAAGTTTTCCACCGATGCGGTTAGTGTAGTACTGTACATAGTAATACAGAAATCTCTTAAGGAATGTCTAAAAGGGTTCGCCACAGATTTTATAAAAGCTGGCTTGGCCCATCCGAGGAATAGGAAAGAGGCTGAGGTTGATGCTTCAAAATTCGAAGAGGAAGATAGAGATGAAATCAACTTTCGCGGTGATCAGATTAGTGCTAGGATTCCTAAGGCTCAGAGCGCGCGATTCTGTCAGCAATTCTTAGTGTAACTTCCTTTCGTCCTCCTTTACAACACGTAGTTCGTTATTTGAGATTCTATGGCATCGTCAGCTGTGTTCATATCCATCCTGAGACCGCAAAATTCATCACCTGGACGGAATCAGCAGCCGGCGGACTGCCATGGTACAGAGTCCCTGATTCATGCAAGAACAGCCCGACGGTCCACAGGTTATCCTGCACATTATGCACTTAGGACCTTATTTCGTACGGGACTGCAAGGAATGGATATAAAACATACTTCAGCAATTTAACTTTTTTGGTAAGGCGAACAAAATAAGGTCTAGCGCAAACTCCCAACAACGTCGTCGCACAGTACCCTCCGCCAAAGAATTCCAATCCAACCTACTCTATATAAGATACGGTATGATATGATATAAGATAATAAAATCAAACGAAAAAGTTACAAGAAACGGTAATTTAATGTGAATGTGAAAGGAAAACAAGTGGAATCATCGCTCCGGGTTTTGGCTCACCTTACGGTATCATTTATTGTCAATGATTAAAGGACGGCATTGCGGGAGAAAGAAGGAAGAAAAGAAGCAAAATGAGGAAAAGACAACAAAAGGTATAAGATATAATAAATTTCAGCACGAGAGGGAATAGAACCGCAATGCAAACACCCACAGACGAAATGGAGAGAACCAAGCAAGAAAAAAGAGAGAGAGAGATACCTTGCGCCGACAAAGGATTAAAATTGCAAAGAAAAAACAAATAGATAAATTACCACCGCCCACCGCACCTCACGTCAAATTGAGCAATTCAGCAACTCTTGTAAGAGCCAAATGTTAAACAAAACCACGATTGATGCAAAGGATTAATGCAGAGAATATCATCATGCACTCAACTCTCAGAAGTTATAGCGATCCCCTTGTCTACTGACTGGCTTTCCCTGCCTGTTTAGAGGCACCCCTTTATCTTGAGCACCTCCCTTCTTCTTGTTGGCTTTTCGCGGCTGAGGTTGTTCGAAATGTGTATGGCCATGCTCGTCAATCATGGTTTCGTTGGTCCAGTTTAGGCACCTCCAGACCTCAGGCTCGGTGTGTGTCTTGCCACGCGTATTCATTCTGGTGGCACCGGCTTCCTTTTCGGGGCCCCCTTCGCTTTCCCCCGCGAGATATTTTTTACGATTAATCATTCCCTCCTCGATGTGCTTCCTGTACTCCTCAAACTGTTGCTTAAGTTTTTTCTCTCGGACACCCTTGGTGTCGAGCCAGGACAATGTTTGCTCAAATTCTTCGACCGTGTCGATATATCCGTACCGGGTTGGCGATATGAGTGTGGTCGAGCACTCCTCCAATGCTTGGCGTTCAAGTACTGTCATTCTCCCATCTTTGGAGCCATTCATTTTCACCCTCATAGCACTCCCCTCCTCGGATGCCCACTTCGTCCCTGCTTCCTCAACCAGGAAACCCTCTCTCTCGCTAGGGTCAGGCCCTTGCACCCAAATCATCGCATTCGCATATCCAGCATAAGCAGTAGATGACTGGGGCAAACCACCAAATGGCATCCCATTTCTTTCGAACCACCAGTATCTGTTCCAGAACCGATCTCTCCCCATCATCCTGAACCTTGCACAATCGGCTTGTCTGAGGTCTTCATCAAATGATGCAATTTTTTCCTCCTGCTTAGCAATTTTCGCTTTCACCGATTCAATGGTTTTCAGTACTTTCTGGAATTGCTTCGAGGTTTTGGGAAGTTTAGCCGCTGCGTCTGCTTTCTCTTTCTCGGCCTCACGTTTTCGCTTGCGCTCATTCGCACGTTCGCCCCCCCGCCTCAGGGATCTACCGCGGTCTGTATCATCTCCGTCTTCGTCATCATCTCCGTCCAAGTCTTCCTCGTCCGCTCCAGCCATCTTAGAATCGCCATCCGCGTCAGTTGATGCCTGCCGAGATGCTGTAACCGGCGAAGGCGATCTGGGCGTATTCTCGGGAAGCAGGATCTTCCTCTCGTCGTCGAGCATTTTCAGTTCAGAAATCCTAAACCAAGTAAGTGATTAGTTTAGCGGAGAGGGGAAAAATGGCTAAGGATTTTCATACAAGTCTCGCCTTGCTCTCTGTACTTCAATTTTATCCTTCCTATGCTTTGTCATCTCTTCAGAGCATTCCTCCATGTAATCTCTAACCGATCTTGTCTCGTGCGTCAGCCTGGAGAGCAAATGCAAAACCATAGCTCTCAAGTTGATATCTAATGTCAGGTATCGCTGTCGGACGCTCCCAAATGTTGGTTCCTCATCCACGGGTGTCAAATGTTTCAGAACCTCCTCACAATCCTTAGAATAGCGTCCGTCGGCCGAAAGTCTGTAAAGCACGCCAACGACGATAGCCTGCCATCCTCCATTCTTAAAATCCCTTACTTTCAAACGCTGAATCCAACCATCACTGTCTTCAAATAGTTCGTCGGCTCGGTGGGATCTCTCTCTATCCTCTGATTTCGCTCTTGATTTCCCTCCATCATCGTCAGTTTCCATCTTGTCACCATTCACCTTGACAGTGTCTTCAGCCGAACCAATTGAACTCCTGTCCTCCTCCTCCTGCTCCTCATCACTCTCCTCCTCCTCCTCCTCCTCATCATCCTCCTCCGGGTCGGGCAGCTGTGCTTGAATAACCCCTTGTTCATTTACAATTGCTTTGAGAAGTGCACAATGGATCTCCACAAATAAATCGCAATCAATCTCGTCACTACTAAACTGCAAGGCTTGAAGGTAATCGTCAAATGTGAAGGAGTCCAAGAGCAAGGGCTCACAGTAGATATTGAGAAAAACCCAGGTGCTGAGAAAAAAACTAACTTTTTCCTCGTCGATACCATTGTTCATGGGGGCGGGTGAAGCTGAGGAAACCAAAGATGATCTCGTCAATGATCTAGAAACTCTCCGGTTTATATCAACGACAGGAGGCTCGGTTTTGATAGATATAGGAAGTTGCGAGAGAAAGTGGAGCTTTGGTCTGCGAGGCCCTTCCTGGTATGGGAGGTCCAAATCCTCAATTGGATATTTGATGGGCTTAGGCGGCGGCGGCGGCGGTGGTGGTGTATCTTCTTTGACCACGGCCTTGGGATTAATTTTTGCCATTCCAGCCTCAGGGGTCCCAGTTGGGCTGCTCCAGGGAGAGGCTCGGGCACTGTTCGATGTGGTTCCTGGTTCGCGATCAAGTTGCATTAGCTTGGTAACTTTCATGGCGGCTTGGTGACTCTTGCTCTTGTGGGACTTCGGCGCCGGTTTGATTTCGATTGGAGTTGAAGGAGCAGAGCTACTGTTGGCCACGGAAGCAACAACCAATCCCTGCTCCCTCTTCTGTGCCAAAGCCTTTGCCTTTCTCTCCGCTGCGGTAGAAGCCCTCTGCAAATGCGCGGGAACGGTTTGCGGAATCTTATATCTATTTGCAAATTCCTCTTTCACCAACCAAGGCGCCCCATTCCATGGCTCTCTTGACACAGTATTCTTGATGAAGGAACGCAGCATAGCCTTCGTGAAGGACTTCTTGTCCCGTACAAGATGCTCATTGTCGACTTGTGCTTCCTCATCATTTCTATTGACAAGCTTGACGGTGTAACGAGAGAAGCCTTTCCGCTGAATATCACCACTAGCATATCGCAGCTCAGGAAACATTGTTTTTTCGCGTACCAATGCCTCTACCCGATCACCATTGGGTAGTATCGCTGTAACATGCTCGCCAGGATAAAAGTCGCTCTTGAATGACTAGCAAAAAAAAAAAAGGGTTAGTAACAAAGAGGCGATAAACCCATTGCGAGGTGACATACGTCGTGCAATTGGTCAACTTTATATAATGTTAGTAAATTGTACGTCTATCAATCGAACTTCCATCTTACCTAACGTATCAATTCTCGACACTGTCGAGAATTGTACTTTCCTGAGAACAGGGTCTTTAAGGGCTTCGGGGAATGTCTGATCAACATCTTGCGAACTATTTGTCTGCGCTTTCGGTAAGATCCCTCTGACACGGCCTTTACTGTTTCCAGGCGAGGTGCTTACTTCACTTATCAGTGCCTCAAAGAAGCTGAGATTCATGTGACCTGTAATCTCGCAACTGAATTGCTTCTTTATAAACAAAGTTAGCCATACTCTCATAAATTGGTCAAAACACTTTCGAACAAACATGTAACATCAGATACTACTAAGTGCCTTACCGTTTTATAAAAATCGAGCCTTAGGAATCGTCAAGTCTTAGCATAGTCACTCAGGAGGAATCCAGGGCAAATAATCATTGAATACCTATCCAAATAACTCTGATAGTCGACAAAGACCTCTCCGGTCTGCGAAATTTGCCAGACCTAGAGAACATTTGAGGGGTAAGTCCATAAAGCCCTAAACCCATATTTCGCTCCCTCGGATAGACAAATTGAGACACACCTCTTGAGATTCATCGTCGATATCAGGGCTAGCGACGAGTTGCACAGGTTTCCTCTTATATAACACCTGCACTTATATATCAACTCCAAACTATATGGGAAGGGAGGGCAAGAAATAGTGCAATCCGATCATACATATAACGAGAGGGTTGTTCTTACCATCCTCGTTGGTATGGCAGGTAGAAAGGAAGTAAAGCCCTGTGGTGATATTAAATGGGGGAGGGCCTAAAATATCCCTAATAGAGAGGAAAGAATTACAGAAGACCAAGCGATTGGAATGAAAATTGTCAAAGAGGGAAATATATTTATAGGGAATGGGAGAGATGAGCGGAAGAGAATGGGAAGACAGCAGGAAGAAGGCGCCTGGAAAGCACTGAGAGCTGTTGATGGGGGGAGAAAATATTTCACGACGACACAGCGAAGCACGGACGCAAGTTGCCTGCAGGAAGAGGGTGGTTGGCAGGCGATGCGGGAGCCTCAACTTAACGGGACGGTTCCTGTCGTCAACGATGACAATCACCCGGATATAAACGCGGGAGGAAGAGGAGGACGGGGAAGAAGGTGCAGGGCTGCAAGAGCGGGAGTACGTCGTCGGGGCAAATGGTGGCTTGGTGGAGAGGTGGTGGAGGGCGGAATGAGAGGAGGGGAAGGGCGGGCGTGATGATGATGGAGGAGGTGGTGGTGGTGGTGGTGGAGGCGGTGGAGGTAGCGGTGATGATAATGACGATGGGAGCGGTGGTGGTAGTGGTAGGTGTTGTGGTGGTGGTGCGGAAAGGAGGAGGAGGAGGAGGAGGAGGAGGAGTGAGGAGGGGGGGGTGAGAGGACGAGGGGGGTGAGAAAACGCGGAAGGGCAGACGGGGAGGACATCTTTTTTTTTTTCGAGGAGGACTGCCACCACTACTGCTGCTGCTGCTGCTACATAACTGTGTGGGAGGAGCAGCAGCGCAACTTAGCTAAGGAGGCGGCGGACAGGGCGTGCGCCGAAGGTTCTCCCCAAGAACACATCCCGCCAAGCTGCCAAGACTCTCCCCCTCGAGGCATTGGAAAGCAAATGGCTCCTCCTCCCCCTCCAGAAAGGCGCCCACCCCAACAGACTCCCCACACGCAACGGCGCGACTCTTTGGCCACGATAAATAATTTGGCCCATATTTCTGGAAACAATCCTGTATTTTCCCATACGATTCAATACAATACCATTTCGCGCTGTGAAGCCTCAAATCATGTATATGTCTACCCCCACCACCTCTTCCTTCTCTCAATGGGGAGGCATGAAAGTGAAGGCACCGTACTGTATCGTGTTCTTGTTGTGGTTACCTTCCAGAGTGCATCCTCTTTGAGACAATCCCTACCGTACTGCCTGCATGCAGGCAAGCCAGCCAAAGCTGGGGGGGGGGGGAGACTGTTTGTCCGGCTGCCCCCCTCCACTGGAAGGATCCAGGGTTCATCACCACCGAGAGTCCCCCACTGTCATCTTGCTCTTTATTCGTCGCCATCCTTATTCGACAGAACGGCTACTACAGGCCAACCCCCCCGTCAATTCCAAACCTACAGATAGAGTCACTCACGAGATGAAGCGCTTGATGTTTAAATATTACCAATTCCCCGTATCGTATCAACACATAAACAATACCAGCAAGGTTTCTAACCAATCCCAATAACGGACGAAATGGTAAGGATTAGAACACAGACGAAAAAATCCCCAAAACTTCAATGCTTAAAACGATCAAAATATTCTACCTTTTCCGAGCCTCATCCCACTAGCGAGCTCCCTTCCAATCAGGTCAGGTGTGGCTTGTTTCCCAGATTCTACCGCGATGAAAGCCACCCCTCCACCCTTCTTCACTGTCAGAAAACAAATAGCTTGTTCGAGAGGGAAGCGGGGAGTGAAACCCAAGCGCCTGCAAATACCCATTACCCTTTGCTCCTACCACTTCGTGCTCCCAATACGGGGGGGGGGTTACACTCGCACCATCGCTCTCTTACGGCTGAGATTTGACAGGTGACTTTTTCCTGCTAAACCGTTGCTATGCTGGAGTGGGCTGCCGAGCGAGTAACGAACTGTTCGTTTAATCCCATACCGGTATTACTTGCATTCCCCATGCGGCATAGGCTGCTTTTATGATTTGGTTGCCAACTAGCTTTCCAAACAAACCACAGATGGGCTCTCGCTTCTTCGTGGCTTATGCCAATGAACATTGAGTGGGAGCCAATCGCTAGTCAACTGCGTCCGTAAACTTTAGCCTATCAGCGCTCAACTAGTGCTCGAGCACAGCACATCAAAGTGCCATTTGTGGTGCTCAAAGGACCTTCCCAGGCAGCTCCACCGGAGTTACGATGGCGCTTGTCGGACTACGGTATCATACTAGAACGGTACATCGGAAAGATACTGCCATTATATCCGATGAAATGAATATGATGGATAGATGTTGATAAGCATCAAAGTATGCGAGTGACCCATGATGATCAGACTGGTATCATGAGTGGTCGTTGCAATGAACTCGGAATTAATATTTTTCGCTCTAAAAAAAAATTCTTCAATGGTCCAATTTACCTCAGTTGGATTTACTACCGGCATAGTGGTCCGGGTGAGAAAAAAAAACCATCAACCGAGGTGAGAGAAAGACATCGTCGTCGTCGATATCGATCACTCGGAGCCCAGGAGAGCCCGACGAGAATTGTACTTGTATTGGGGGCAAGCTACCGTAGGATGCGAACCCGCGGATGCGCGACCCATTCTCCTTTTGAGCCGGGTTGGGCTAAAAATAATGACTAAGTTACATCTCTGGTTCATTGGGTGTCGTGTGGCACATGGTGCTGTTCTGTGGAAACACATGCATGTCAATGTTAGTCATCTTGGTTGTCGTGGTAACAGTATGTAGCTTTGTCACTTATTTGTCCACAGCCATGATACATTGACAGACCTCCGTCCTCCTCTTCCCTCAATCTCCGCCTCCCCATTGACCCTTGACTCTTCATTATACTACCAACTTCGAAAAAAAGAAGAAGAAAAAAGAGAAATCCCCCCCATCGCATATTCTCTAGTCTTTTGTGGAGGTTTCAGAGATGACTTTGAGAGAGATCGAGGCCCGCTTGGCCGGGATATCTGTTAACGAGGAGAACCTCAAACCGTCCTCTGGACTTCACAAAACAAAGGTGCGTGGTACTCTGGCCTCAACGAGAGTAATTTTACTTACCCAATTCTGTCTAGACCAATGCAGCACCAAGCACTACTAGCAACTCGCTACAAGACAAGCAAAGCCAGCAAACTGGCCCCCCCCGGCACCCTCTTCTGAAAATTGCTGTGCACAATCAGAACCATGCAAACAATCAATGGAGACCTTCGGAGATGCCACCTCCTTCCCCCCCTCGTAAAGCTCAAGACGCTCTATCGGAGCAGCAGAGAAAGTCGAATAGCTCGGATGCTCTGACCGTTCAACGGTCTATGCCCATATCGCGCGAATTCCACCTCGGGATGTTTGAAATAGGACGCCCCTTGGGTAAAGGAAAATTTGGCCGTGTATATCTCGCTAAAGAACGCAAGAATGGATTCGTCTGTGCTTTGAAAGTTCTACATAAGAGCGAGCTACAACAGGGGAAGGTTGAGAAGCAGCTTCGAAGGGAGATTGAGATTCAATCAAACCTGAGGCATCCCAATATCCTGAGATTGTTTGGGCATTTCCATGACTCGAAGAGGGTTTTCTTGATACTTGAGTTTGCCGGACAAGGAGAACTCTATAAGATGCTGAGGAAGGTTGGCAGGTTCTCTGAAAGGCGTGCAGCTGAGGTATGTTGTTGCTGCGAACCACTACACGATGCCTCTAGCTAACCATGTCGGCGTATATAGTACATAGCTCAAATGGCTGCTGCTCTTCAGTATCTCCATAAAAAGCATGTTATCCATCGTGATATCAAGCCTGAGAACATCCTTGTTGGAATACATGGTGAGATCAAAATATCCGATTTCGGCTGGAGTGTGCACGCTCCTAATTCAAGGTATGATAAATCTCTTGGCCTCATTCTTGGTCTGTTACTAAATTTAAACACTCTAGACGTACCACCATGTGCGGAACTCTTGATTATCTCCCACCAGAGATGTTGAACGGCAGCAACTACCACAATGAGAAAGTAGACTTGTGGTCTCTTGGTGTCCTAACATACGAGTTCTTGGTTGGGGCAGCGCCGTTCGAGGATTCACCTGTGCAGACACAACGGAGAATCGTTGAGGCTGATATGAAAATCCCCGATTTCGTTAGCCCAGAAGCGGCCGACCTTATTAAGAAGGTATGTTCGTTATAATCGCGTCTGAAGGCCTTGTCTAGCATACTAACATTACCTTAGTTACTTGTTATCAAACCTGATCAACGGATCCCATTGGATGAGGTCGCAAAGCATCCATGGATCTTGAAACACTGTGCACCAAAACCTGGAGCCAATATCACAAAGCGCTCGGGCGCGAGTAGTGAAAAGTCATACTCAGGTACAAATTAAGCATCAGGAGTGAGGGCGCGACTGCGATCGCCCTCAGCCATCGTGCCTCACCAACCCCACTACTGACGACTGCCATAGCAACCACCCTCTAGGCTTTTTCAATTTCTCGGTTTTTGTATTCCTTTTGCCTAGAGGTTTTCTTGGGGAATAAATATTTTTATTGTTTTTCCTACCAAGAAGCTGCACTGCTTTTCACTTGTTGATAATAGGGGGCGATTGCTGACAAGGGGTGACTGTTGTCGCGAGCATTTCGAGTACTTAATTTGCGCATCTATATGTGGAGGGTGGCTGATAGTTTGAGGGTCACGAATTATTCTGCCGCAAGAGGGGAAAGCATCGAATAGGATCGGAGGCCTGGGGGATTCGTTTTTATTTGGGATTGGATTGTTTTCATCTGTACTGCGTCTCCTGCTTTTCGTTGTTATTTTGTATTTTGGCGTGTATGGGTTCATATATCCTTGTGGGGTTAAGGGTCAATGATAGTTCTATGTTGTACAAAGCGAGAAAGCAAGAAGGGCGAAATTATTATACAAATACATGAGCATTATAGGAGAGTGCCACGCTTGCTCCCTCTCTCCCATGATGCCAAACTCGGGGTGTGTGTATGTGATACGGGTCGGAGGGGGTGAGGGGTTGACAGGCGTTACCGGTAGATCTCGGAAAAGGGTCGGGTATCAGCAAAACAAGAGTCAAAGATCTGGTTGACGATCTTAGTCGCTTCTGCTTCATCTTTGCACTTGGGATTATTCTGCACAGACAGAATGGCTCGTCTCTTGACGCACGCTTGATGCTGTTTTGTGAAGTCGAAAACGCCTCTCGTAAACGCCTCCCTCGTCCACCGGCACTCCCCACTCAAACTTGACGCCCGAATCTGCATCCAGCCGACGGAGAAAAGGGGTTAGCCTCCGGGGCCTGACCATCCAATGATCTGATATTCGTATTCCCGGGGTTATATATACCTCAGAGCAAGCATGGTGTTTCAACTCCTCCCAATCGACCCTAAACCGCAAATGGTCGTACACATGGACGAGCTCGTGGGCGAGCGTGTCCTCCGTATGCCCCCTATCGCGCAACCGGTTCTGGCAGAGGAGGACCCCATACTCGGGCGAGAAGCCGCCAGACTGGAAGTTCTCGCAAGGCATGCACCTTATGTTTGAATTGTCCATTTTTCCGTTTAGCTTTGTGATGTTTTCTAGCATGAAGCGGACTATGGGACCTATTAGGTTATACAGGGTTAATTGGGCTGGGCTGGAGTTTGGAGGGGGGGGATGGGGGCGGGGACAGAACTGTAGTTCATGAGGTAGTCTCTGTTCTTCTCGCACTTCCGACACTCGGCTTCCGCGCGGTGGGCGACCCGCTCTTCATCGCTTAGGCCTAGGCCCGTGAGTCCACTGAATTTCTTCCTCCACCACTCTGGGTCGCCTTTTGTGGGGGCGGGGGGTGGTGGTCTTGTGGATTGCTCGGGCATTGGGTGGGGTGAATGAGTGAGTGAGCTTAGTTTTTGGTGTTGGTTTTGGGTTGGTTTTGTACGACTACTCGAGTACTTTTTGTGGTGGTGGGGGTTGCGCTGCCACCCGACCGGAACTTTGTCAATATTTACAGCACCCCGACAAAACTCATCGTTGGCCCTTTTTCACCAAAAATGACGATTTTCAGCGCACTAAAACTCCACCACCTATCATACAGTGCCAGCTGATTAATTCTTGGGGAAATAGTCATCTTGTCTATTCTCAACAGGCCATTCCAGTACCGGAGCGATATAGTGTAATATTGGGTGAACTGTGGTGAGGTGAAAATCGGCGATTTGGAGAACATGTATCTCTTTCCACATTATTCCCCACAGGCACCCATACAAATGCTTGGCCCTTATCTCCTGAATCTAAGGGCGCGGGTTGCCACCTCAAACCTTCATTTTGACCCCGGTTATGGAGGTTTGCCACAAAATGCCATTTTGCTTTTGAGTGGCATGTCTGGTTGCCACAAAAACTCAATAATCGAAACTCAATAATCATGCCAAAATGGAGGTTCCTGAAATACTGATCAGACCAGTATTTCACAAACTCTCATTTTGGAAGAGGGTACCAAACCACAATAACCCACAGCAATCAACTTTTTGAGTAAAAATGAAAATTAAAAAATACACATTGCAATACAGGTGCCACTGTATTTCCCATAATAATTATTCTGGTTTTTTTGAGTGACTTTTGTTAAATTGATTTTTGTGGTGACCAGACACGCTGCTTGGAGGTGGAAAATGTTGGATCATGACAACTGGTGATTATTCCGGTTGCTAGTTGAAACTCTCGCTCTGTGATTATCAAGGTTTGAAAACTCGGGACGACCAGACGCGCCCTAAATGATTTGCACCAGTTAACAGGCACTAGCCGGAGAACAAAGAAATACTTGATAACAATGTGAATTCAACTATCGCTAGGTTCCTAGCTAACTATTGATATCTTTTTCATTTTAATTCATTCTGAAGTGGGGGGTACAAATAGAGATTTCCCATACCCCATATTTCATCGATTTTGGTGTGTTTTCGGGGGCACTTGGGCCCACCAACGATGACTTTTGATGACTTTTGATGACTTTTGTCCTGTTGCGATACAATGGGGTGCCACTGGGTGCAAGCACCAGGCACCGTACCGTCAGACATGTGGATGGACTCGTCAGGTCTTTACACCTTGCACGAGAGGCCTCACGCAGTACTCGAGTACCTGAGTATTGCGGTATGATACGAGTACATTATAGACTGTGATGCGCTAGGACTGAACTGCGGCCCATTGTTATACTTATGCCCCCTCTCTTCCCGGCCACTTTCCCACCCTTGGTTTTATTGAGCGCAAATGGAAGACAAGCCAAGGCAGTCAGCTTACATTATTGCCATGCCTCGTTACTTGGAGTACCGTATAATCTGGCAAAAGTCGGATTGGAGCTAAAGCGAAACTAAGGCAACCGAACCAACAAGAGAGCTCGAAGAAGGCGAATTTGCCACAGTTTAAACATATGGGCCGCGGTGGTTGGACAGGTTCAAGAAAATCCTCACTAGCGTCAGTCCGACTTTTGCCAGATTATACGGTAGGTTCTGGGGCAGATTGGTTGGTATTGTACGGTCGTCGATCCGAGGATCTCAGCTCTAGCCCGACTGCAGGAACCCCACATTTCTTTCTCTTGTGCGCGGGATGGCCACTGTAGGATGTTGCAAGCCCAATCAGAAAAAATGGGTGAGAGGAGCCCTCCATACATACCCCCTCGACCGGCCCTAGTTATGATGGGATGAATAATAATAATAATAATATTGGGCCCTGTTTGGCACGCCACCATATGAGAAATGTCAATTTTCCTATGATGAAAATTTGGCTCTTGCTAAAAACTCAAGATCCTTTAACCAATAGTTGGTAACTGCCGATGCCTCGTACTTGTGCTGTACTCGAGCAGAGCAAATTTTTTCTCTCTACTTCAGGTCAGGTCTAATTAGTGCATCGTCCTAACTAGCTTGATCACCCTGCCTGCCTACCGCTACATTACACACATACGTACATAACCTTAAGGTCCTTCATAGCTTTTGCTTTAGCCGTTATGAATCCTTCTCCAGAATTTAATCGTTTTGGAGGATCTTCGACGAGCGTGAAGGGAAAGCGTGCTTTGACGATTGTCATCAAGCTCGGTTTGTCTTTCCTAGTCTTCTGCCTAACTTCCTTCCCCCCCTCTGTTCTAGGAGGCTGACGAGGGGGCAAAACAATGCCTTTTTTATAGGAACTTCGTCCATCTGTGACGAAAAGACTCACGAGCCGTTGCTGTCGAACCTGTCGCTGCTTGTTGAGACTGCAGTTAAGCTTAGGAGAGATGGGCATAGGGTCATCTTGGTCTCTTCCGGGGCAATCGGGATTGGGCTTAGGAGGCTGGATATCGAGAAAAGGCCGAAACACCTTGCTGCTGCGCAGGTTTGTTCTGATCCTTTTCTACGGAGAGCTAGGGACTGATCGATATATGATAGGCTATTGCGGCGGTCGGTCAATGCAGATTGATTGCGCTTTGGGACGGGTTGTTCAAGCAGCTTCGGCAGCCGATTGCACAGGTGCTGTTAACGAGGAATGATATTGCTGATGTTTGCTCCCTTTTGGAGGTCTTGCTGTTGGGATCGTACGAGGCTGATGCAATTACTCTGACACAGAGAACTCAATACCTCAATGCTTCGAACACCTTTGCTGAGTTGCTGAGCATGGGTATCATTCCTATTGTCAATGAGAACGATACTCTGGCTGTCAATGTATGCTCAAGCTACTCAGTCGGTTGCCTGTCGAGCGGGAAGGTGATTAACGGTTTGGGATTTAGGAAATCAAATTCGGCGATAACGATACCCTATCTGCATTTACTGCCGGCATGGTCAATGCAGATTATCTATTCCTTATGACAGACGTGCATTGCCTGTATACGAACAATCCGAGAACCCACCCGGATGCGCAGCCAATTGAGGTTGTTGAGGATATTTCCACTCTTGAGGTTGATGGTATATAACATTATATGCATTTCTTTGCTCGGGGCTGCGTATATGTCTGCTCGACCAATGCTGACAACTTATAGTATCCAGTACCGGCTCGGCACTAGGTACCGGCGGCATGGCCACCAAACTCACGGCAGCCCGCCTAGCCACCTCCGCTGGCGTAACCACAATAATCACCCGCTCCTCGATCCCCAGCAACATCTTCCACATACTCGCATACATCCAATCACTCAAAGAAGCCGATCCCAACTCCCAACCACAAACCCCTAGCATAACCAAAACCTCGCCAGTCCTCGCCCCCGCCACCGGCACTGAGGACACAGTAGCCCTCTCCCCACTCCTCTCCACCGCAACCCGCCTCTCTACCCCAGTATCCACCCGCTCCCCGACCCCTCAGCCAGCCGCACCCCTACCACACCCTCTCCACACCCGCTTCCTGCCCAAACCTCGTGCCCTCCGTGACCGCTACTTCTGGATTCTCCACGGGCTCGCCCCGCACGGGACTATATACATCGACGAGGGCGCTTACGGTGCTCTCACTCGCAGGGATAAAGCGGGCTTGCTCCCGGTCGGAGTGGTGGATGTCGATGGGACGTTCGCGCAGCAGGAGGCCGTCAACTTGGTTGTTGTTCGTAAGGTCGTCGGTGGGCACACCGCTAAGGGACAGGTGGTAGGAAAGGCCTTGGTGAACTACTCTTCCACGGAGATCGCTAGGATTATGGGGCAGCAGAGTTCTAAGATCCAGGAGCTGTTGGGGTATGCTGGTATGCATTTCCTTTTTCTTTCTTCCCTTTTTTACGCCTCTGCTTTGATGTTTGTTGAGTGTAGGGCTAATTAATAATGGGGCAGATTCGGAGTATATCGCGTACAGGGATAACACCGCCTTCTTTGATAAGAAAGTGGAGGAGGAGCAGCAGCAACAAAAACGGTAGTGGCAGTTGTGAGGTTGTGATATCTACGACGTGTTGCGTATCTACCACGGCCAGGGAGAGGGGTTCACACAAAAAGGGCGGGGATAGATTGGCGTTTTTTCATCACCATCATAGATTTATTCCCTTTGCCAAAAGGTTTATGTGCCTTTTGCGATATCTGAGGCTCTAATTATCCCTCCCTCTAGTGATATTACGGAGTATGTGGTGAACCACTGGATGTTTTATGCAGGGTTGGTATCCGACTGGTTAGGCGTGAACGATGCAATCATAGGATATCACTCGGCACGCCATGCCCATACTCCAAACCGAGCTGCCGATTTCTCAGCCACCCACTAAGTTCTAGTCTGTCTAGATATGTGACACATTCCGCGTTGTCGCGGTCGTTGCATATACAGCCCCGCGCCAAATCTACAGTAATGGTCCACCCAAAAACATACTTCTGCGTAGGGGGAAAACAAATTAGCCCTGAAACCCGCCACCAGAACAGCGGCCATAGAGGGGGGAAGAATGCAAGGGGAACAAAAGGACAGTACTTTTTAATCTCCTTAACCCAAGCCTTATTCGTATCATTGTCCACAAAGAGCACGGCCTTCCCCCTCTTCCCCATCCTACCGACCCGTCCAAGCCTATGTATGAAGTCGATAGTGCTGTAGGGGACATCGTACAGAAGCACGTTCTTGACGGTCTTGGTGTCAACGCCTCTGCTTGCGATGTCCGTGGTGACGAGGACCTTCACCCTCTCGAGCGCGCGAGCCGTCGGATCTACACAGACTTTCGGGCCAGTGAAGTATTCCACCACGGCAGTGTTTCTGCGGTCGTCCGTGTCGCGGTTGAGGTTCGCGGCGTCGAAGCCTTTGTCGCGAAGGAAGGAGACGAGCTCGCTGGTGGACTCGCGACGGTTCACGAATACGATGACCTTTTTGACGAAGCCTTCCTCGCTGGGTTCCTTTGCAATCTGCGAGAGTGTGTCGGCACAGGCGAGGGGTTTGTTGCCGCGGTACGGGTTCTGGTCTGTGTCTACCACTGACAGGACGACCCTTCGAGCCACCGTGTGGATTTTAGGGCTCACGAGGCGTTGCATGCTCGGGTAGAATTTGCGCAGTCGTGTGTCAAGGGACTTTGGAATCGTGGCCGAGCAGAGTATCAGCTTCTTCAGTGCATGCGCACGCTCTATTATTGATGTGGTAATTTGGACGAATTCGCGGTCGAAGAGGGAGTCTGCCTCGTCCGCTACTAGGTGTGTGCATTTCGAGAGGACTTTTGGGCTAGCTTCTGCAAGGCTGAAGAGGAGGTATGGGGTTGACACCAGGACGTCTAAGGGGCCGGAGAAGAGGCGGTTGCGGATTACGGTGCCGGTAAAGCTGCTAGATATCATTGTTGTGCGAAATTTGGCGATATGGGATATGGATTTTACAACGCCTGCTATTTGGGTGACGAGTTCAGAAGTTGGGACTAGGATTATTGCTCGAGGTTTTCCGTAGTTCTCCTTGTCCTCTTTTGGCTCCGTGATGGGTATTTCGAGATCAAATAGTTCTTTGATAGGAGCTTCCGGGGTGGGGACTCTCTCCACGTTTGCTTCTGCTCTACCATTTTTTCGGGAATCTTCCTCGCTCCGCTTGAGGGAATCTAGAATGGGAGCAACATATGAAAGTGTCTTTCCGGAACCTGTCTCGGCTGCAATGAGAAAGGTTTCGTAGGGATTCTTGCCATTAGTTGTATGCTTATGTCTCCTCGTGACCTGCCCTGTTAGCACTGGAATGACTAGCTTTTGAACCGGAGAAGGTTCAACGGTATCCAACCCCTCCAAAGCTCCTTTTATAATCCCTTCTTTTATAGAAGGGAGCAAATCGAAGTCGTCGAACGAAAGCCACTTGTCAATCTCAGACCTGACCTCGTCTCTTTGTGCTCTTGAAACGACCCCAAGGGATTGTGCCATTCTCATATGCTTAGGGTCAAGTTTTTCATTTTTTGAGAAGCGTCCCTCAACCCGACCATACCCCCCGGACCAAGACCGTCTATTTCTCCATAGTGGTCGGGGGATATTAGCTTCTGTTCGGTTCATTCCATGGATTGGTTCTGGTTCCCGCTTCCTCTCGACGGGCCTCTCAGCAACCCGGCTAGAAAGAGTAAAGCGGGAAGGACGCCTTCTCAATGAAGCACTAGCTACACATCGTGATAATGTTGGGGGAGAGAATATAGGAGCGGAAAGAGCGCCGAGCCCATGCAGACACAACAAACATGCAGGTCGATTTCGGATCATTGTCGCTGTTGTTGCTATTGTTGGCAACATTTGGTGATACCCGGGAGTGAGATAGAGGGAGTTTGTGGCACCCGGGACCAAGGAGGATCAGAAGAGGGAGTAGGTGGGGGAGGGGGAGGGGGAGGGGCAAAAGGAAAATCACAACAAGAAACAAAAAATAATTATGCGTAGTCCCGCAATGGCCTGCGGCTAAGTAAGGTGGGGGCAGAAGAAATAGAGGTGGGGAGGACTGCCGTATGTCTGAGATAGAGGGTAGACACAGGGTTTGGGCGAGACGGTGGGCCCGGGTGGAGAGCGAATGACGAAAGAAATTGCTTGATGAGGATTGACCGTGGGGCTGTTCCGGGTGAGACCCCAAGGATAGAGAGGGAAAGTAAGGCAATGGTGAACTCGATTGAGTGAAGCCCGGGAGCAAAAGGCAGCTGGAGACTCGTGGAAGGCCTGAGGAGGGAGAGCCGGGCGGCGGGCGGCGGGCAGGAGGGAAGGGTTGAGAGAGAAAAAAGCAAAATCGAGTGAGAAATGGAGAGCCCCATATGCCAAATGCAGGGATAAGGTTATTTGAAGAGGTCTCTGGAGCCAATCAGTTCACGGGATTTGGTTCTTGGCATCCGTATTTTGGTTGGATTCGCCTACAGAGTCAGGTTGCGTGCATGAGGGGCAGGAAGAGGCAAAGTAACAGGGGCGTTTCCAAGGTTGCTACGGCAACCAGTGCAATGTTTGTTGTCACCTCGAGAACCTCATCCACACCTCTAACCAGCTGTCGCAACGACAACTACTTATCTTGTACAGTACCTGCGCCCTCTCGCACGTCGTCCATTCCCCTCTTCTTGTTCACTATCCCCATCCCTCTTGCTGGTCCACTCATACTCTCCTTCTCTCCTACGTTGCATGCCACTCGCAGTAGAGGTACGGTAGTAGGGTGAACGGGACAAGAAGAATCAAAAGGGAAAAAAAGAAAAAAAAATCAGTGACGAAAGGACCAAAAAAAAAAAAGCCCTTATTCGCTCGACCTTTGGGATAACCTCCTGTTCTCTCCTTTCTACCCTTCTCTTCGTCCTTCGCTACTACTTTCTTCTGCTGCAAACACCACCACCACCATCAACACCACTCTTTTACTTTCTTCTCCTTTTTAAGAACAAAACAATAACAACAAGAGCCGAATCCACTTCGATTGTGTTTCGGCATCCATCACTCACCATCCGGCTTGCTCTAAGCTGTCAACAACAACATACTTGTTTCTAGCTATAAACCCGGTCATTCCATTACATGGCTTCAGGCCCGAGCGTGATTTCTCCTCTCTTGTTTGTTTTCACTCGAGATCCTGGTACTCATACTTGAATCAAGGTCACTCCACTACGAATACATAAGGGTTCTATCTCCTCCGGTTCGGATACTTCAGATAAGGAGCCGAGTCTCCCGTTCAGCCTTCCGTTGGTAGACATTAGTCTGATGGAGCGAAGGAGAAATAGCGCCTCGTCAGGAGGGCGCAAGGTACGGTGCAATCCATTGGTGGAAAATTTACGCGCCAAGCTAATTCGCTTTGCTGCGCCAGTCAAATGACGACATTCCGACATCCTCACCTTTCCCAACAAGTCCATTTAGTCCGATGAAAACGAACTCACCCCGTGCCTTCTGGGAAGGAAAACATGCCCAAGATAATGCACGTTCTTCTCCTAATGTAGGCCGCCGGTCATCCTTGGAGAGGTTGAAGCGAGCCTCTCGTGTTCAAAATAACACCAAGCTTTTTAACCAGCCTGGTGGTCCAAATCTTCCGAATTCGGGACGGCCGCTGAGCTACAGTCCGGGTTTATCGTCCCCCTATACTAGCCCGCAGTTTGGCCGAGGATCTAAAATTCCATTGCCGTCCCCAAGGAAGTCAGATGCTTCATCAATTCGTCCCGAGACGCCTCCCGGGGGGAAGGCCAAACTAACGTCCATCCTCACGAGTCCCAGTAGTAGGATGCCAAAATCATCTCTGGTATCAGCCTACAAGACAAACGCTTATGTTGGTGATTTTACAGGGTATTCGGATAGTGAAGATAACGTCAATCGCAGCCCAAGCCGGCGACCGAAGTCTGTCACCTTCGATAAAGAACCCCCCGAGGTCCTTCAGTATGAAATGGTTACGCCGGATCCATCAGTTGACGGCTCCTCACCAATGCATTATGATTCAGAGGAGGATGAAGATGATTATGAAGACGAACTGGAGAACACTCCTGTTATCGAGCCTGATGAGTGGGCAAGGATGACCCCGGAGGCCGTGATGAATTCACATCTTGATGACCCTTTCCGCTCTACCCCATCCCCTACTGCACGACCTCTTCCCCCAATTCCAGGAGCCTCCGTCTCGCGAGAGGAAAGCAGCAGTCCCTCCTCGGGAAGGCCGCTTCCTAGCCTGCCCGTTACTAAAGCGGACCTTCAGAATATCCAAAAAATGCCGCTTGAGGAGAGGATGAGATTAATGTTGGCTTACGAAGAACATGAAGAGGCTGAGGAACATTCTCGAAGATCCTCAATGCAGACAGGGGAAATGCATGAGGAGCGTGACGAACTCGGGGAGATGCTGGAGAGCATGGGCATTAATGAGAAGGAGAATACTAGGCCGCTTGACGGGCGGGATGAGAGCATGAGCCCGGTCCAACTCACGGAAGATGCTGCATCGGACGACGGGGAACCTTCCCATAATTCCAACCGAGATGCCTGCCATGAGAGTGGCTCCTCCAGTCAATATGAATCCGCGTCAGAATACGAGCCTCCTCCACCACGCCTTTCCCGAGAATCCATTCGACGACAAGTAGAGGCACGGAGAAAGAATTCGTTTGAACCAGAGCTTGCCCCCCCTCAGGATGACCCACATGGCGAACAAGCCGAGCACGATGATTGCGACCAAGAGACTGCCTCTGAAGTGGACGATGGTGTTCAAATCAAGCAGGAAGCACCTGATGACGATGACGAAGGAATAAACATGTACAAAGTGCCAGAGATGCACAAGGTTCCGGAGCGTCCTGCCTCACGATTTACCACGAGATCACCAGATCATGATACTATGACTGACTCGGAAGCTTCCCATTGTGAAAACGATAATGATGATGAGTCTAGGTATAGTGAATACGAGGAAAATGAACCAGAGATCCCGAGTAGAGAAGAATCTACGCCTACACCCACCAACCCCCAGTTAGCCCTTCCACTCCCTCTTATCCCCAATGAACATAAATTCGAAGAACCACGGAAGCATGACCAGGATGAGGCTGGAATGAGCCTTCCCGACCTCTCATCCATGCTTAATAATGATGGTCTAGGGCTTGGTCAATACATGACTCCTTCTGCTCCGCTTCCTCCTCCCGAAACTCCTGCGCAAGAGCTTGCTCCCTCAAGCAGTATCGCTCGCGATCTTCTCGCCGAACGAGCGGAAAGCCCTGCAGAAGAAGAGGAGGAGGAGGGGGAGGAGGACAATAGCTATGATGAAGACGAAGATACTGGGTCGGTCATAAGACATAAGATCTATCGCTCTGATGAGGATGACTATGAAGAAGCAGATGATGAGGATGACCGCAGTGATTACACATTTGAAGCGGACCATGAGGAGCGCGAAGGAAGAGAGTTGGAGGGCGAGCGAGAAGAACGGGAGGAAGATAGATCTCCCTCACCCGTGGCAGAGTCTATTGCCACAATCAGAGCACCAGGCGGAAAGTTGAAGACGAGAGCAAGTGCAACACCCGCAGATATGGCGCAGATGGCCGCTGCGCGCAGGCAAGTCAGTGGTGATATGAGTGGAGGCTGCCCCCCCGTTCCCCGGATACCCGATGGTTACCGTAGTGAAGGCGATCCACTGTTTGGTAGCGGGGATGAAGTAAGTGACGAGGGAGGAGATGCCGGAGATCTTTCGGATGCCGAGAAGATCAAAAGGAGAGCTTCTGGTAGGAAGTCGATAGGACTTCCCGCCTTGGGGGAGTTCGAGTTTGACCTCAAGTTGGATGACCTGTCAGAGGAATTTGACCGGGTTATCGAGGCACAGAAGGTAGAATTCTCGAAACTCTACCCCAAATCGGAGTATTCTAACAGTGGCCAGCGCGGATATCTTATGCGCCAAAATACTCGGGTTATCCATGCCTCAAGTAGAGATCCTGAAGATGACGTAGCTGGTCCCTCGAAACCAGGCCACTCACGGACCCAATCTTGGTCAGTTGAGCCATGGCGAGCGTCTACTAGGAGGCGTAGCACGCGTGATTCACTCGGGAGTGTCCGAAAGAGGCCTTCAAATATCGGTGCTATGCCGCCTGTGGGTAAGGATGGGAAGCCCCTTCCCATGGTGGACGAAAACGATGTCGAAGGCCGAGCAAGCCTCAATCCGCAGGCAGATGATGGCGCTGAGAGAGGAAGATTGTTTGTGAAAGTGATTGGAGCCAAAGACCTAGGTTTGCCGCTTCCTCAAGGTGAGAAACTTCCTCTTTTATTGAGTGGGGACCCCTTACTAACCACCACCACTAGGCCAACCGACCTACTTTTGCCTCACATTGGACAATGGGCTTCATTGCGTCACCACATCGTGGCTGGAATTAGCGAAGAATGCGCCCATCGGCCAGGAATTTGAACTGTGAGTGCCGAGTGACCATATGTGAACCACCACCCACTAACTTTAACAGCGTTGTTCTCAACGATTTGGAGTTCCAGTTGACACTCCAAACCAAGCTTGAGCAGCCGCCCCCACCCCCTCCCAAGGCTGTCGTGAAAGCACTTCCCTCCAAGCCAAAACAATCCACGTTCAGCAGGGTGTTTACCTCTCCTAAGAAGCGGAAGCAGCTAGAGTTACAGCAGCAGCAGCAACAGCAGCAGCAACTTCAGCAACAGCAGCAGCAAAGACAAGAGCCACCCGCACCGGTGACGGCATGGGACTTGTTGCATGGACTTGTTGCTCGTGACGGGTCCTTTGCTCGATCTTACGTTTGTCTTAAGGACTTTGAGGGCAAAGCGTTTGGTCGTCCGTTCACCACTGATATCAACTGTTTCAATGAATGGGCTGTAGATACTGCAAGTGTCAAGAGCAAGAAGGGTCTTCATGGATCCCTCCAACCTGCTCGAAAGGCCCCTTACAAGATCGGGAAACTGGAAGTACAGCTTATGTTTGTTCCCAAACCTAAGGGAGCAACCGATGTAAGCACCCATTGGCTTCCTTGAGCGATGCAATCCTAACTAATAGATAGAAGGAACTACCGAAGAGCATGAACGCTGCCATCCGTGAGCTTCGGGAAGCCGAAGGCACCATGGCCAAGACCTGGGAGGGAAACCTTTCGCAACAAGGCGGCGACTGTCCAGTGAGTTTTCTCGTTATCCCGGTGTTATGAGTCCGAATGCTGACCGCCCTATAGTACTGGCGACGAAGATATTTCAAGTTAGTGGGGCCAAGGTTGACTGCATACCACGAGGCGACTCGCCAGCCACGAGCAACCATCAATCTTAGCAAGGCGTCAAAGCTTATATATGATCGCAAGGTTCTTGTCGACCCCGAGGTCAAAGGCCCAGGCAAGTCCCGAAGAAAGTCTGGGTTTTCGGAAGACGAGGAAGGCTATATGTTTGTCGAGGAAGGATTCCGGATACGATTCGGAAACGGCGAAGTGATCGACTTCTATGCCGATTCTGCCGCAGACAAGCAAGGCTGGATCAAGATCCTCGACGAAACCATTGGCCGTATTCCCGAGAAGCGTGGATGGTGTGACACTGTGCTCTCAAAGGAGGCTAAAGAAAGAGCGGAGAGGGAGAGAGCCCAGGCAACATCAGCAAAGGTAAAGGCTGCCCAACAGCAGATGCGCCAGAACGCACAGATGAACCAGAACCAGCAAGGAGCTCAACAGCCACCAAGGTCCACTCGCCGCCCTCCTCCAGCGAACACTTGTCGTTGATGCTGACTACCGCATATGGGCATGGGGTATTCCTCATGTCTGCATCCTCGGTATCTATTGGTCGCTGGGAGACTAGATATTTCCTTTCTTTATTATATTCGTGTGCATGCTTATCTTCCACCCTGCTCCAGTGTTGTGTGGTGTATTCTTGAAAATTTCTGGCATAGTTTCTTGTTTCTAGGGGTTTCTTCTATATGGGTAGTAATATCTTTAATTGCTTGGAGTGATGGGTGCATTTCATTTACAGCAGTTTCAATGTTTCATATCTTCCATATCTATTTTCCTTTTGGAGCGATGGTTGAAAGCATGAGAGAGTGTGTGAAGCACCTATATATGGCTGGGCAGATATATACTTGACTGAACTGGTCATGAGCGTCTCATTTGTTGATTCTGTATACCCTGCAGTGGAGTGGAGTCGCAGCGCCAATAGATGAAATTGCTACTCAATTGGCGCGCAGCGACACAGCCGAGACTGCGCAAGCAGTGCTAGAACGATTCCACACGGAGAGTCGGGTTTTATGAGATGGCCATATACAAGTTTATGTCTCATACACAGTAAACACAACTATCCATCCATCCATACACAGCTCAAGCCGGCACAGACCTTTTAACCTTCCCCTTCCCTCTCTCTTGCACCGTAGCATACGTCTTGACGACCTTAACATTAACCGCTCTATAACCCCCCGCCCCCCGTTCCTCCTCTAACCATGGCACTTGAATAGGGGGCACATTCTTTTCAACAACCTCCATCAACCCCGCAACAGCCTCCTCCGGGGCTCCCTCCAGTAGCCCTACAAACCCCGCGCGCGCAATCCCCAGCGCATCCGCCAACTTAGCCTCCGACCCCCTCGGTAGCTGCACTAACCTTACAACCCCTCCACTCTCCTCTTCTCCTGAGGCAAGCCCGCAAAGTAGAGGAATATGCGAGTGTAGCATGGAAGCCTGCGAGTCCGCGCGGGTGACGAACACTGCCCTCATCGCTGGCTTTCTATTCCCCTTCCCCTCTTGTGCTGCGGGCGGCGCGAAGGCCGCCGACCTCCTCTTCCCCGCTAGCCCTTCCAGGTACGCAGTAGTGGAGTTTAAACCGATGGTTAGGTACTCGCTGATTTCTGGCGCTGGCGGTAGTGGTACAACTGTTGTTGTTGTAGTGGTAGAGGGGGAGTGGGTAGGAGCGGGAGTGCGTTTGCGCTTCCTGTTTCGTTTTACCGTGGATGGAGGGGGCGGCAGCAGGCGCTTGCGCGCACCGATCGGTGAGAGGATGTTACTGAGGTGTTCTAGGATCGCGGTTTGGGCGGTGGGAGGGATTGCCGGCCTGTAGTTGTGCGTTAGTGTGTTGTGGAGGGTATTATAATAGGTAGGTGGACGGGGGACGGAATGACCATTGTATTGTTGGGAAGGGAGTGTCTAGGGTGAAGAGGAATTTTGGCTTTTTGTTTGTGGCACTGTTTGGTGGGGGGGTGGGTTTAGGTTTGGTGGTCATTGTGTGTATGATACCGGTGATGGTGTTTTTTCTTCTTCCTTTTTTTTTTTCTTTTTTGCTCCGGGCAGGAAGAAGCTTTATGGGGTGGCGCCTCGCTTGTGGTATCCCTGCAGGTGCGTGTTTGGTATTCGTAGGGCAGAAGAGTGATTGTCGCGGGTAGTTGTGGGTTGGAAGGTGGTGGTGGTGGTGGTGGTGGTGGTGGTGGTGGTGGTGGTGGTGGTGGGAGCGAGGTGGGATGGATGCCGGTAAATTTAGACGAATCTGGTATGGATGGGGGTTAGGGTGGATGCGGTATCACGACACGATACAGGCAATGTATTATATTATACCGAGAGTCTATAAGTACGAGTATTCGAGGTTTCTCGGGTGATGATTTTTCTACTATAATTGTCGTTGGCCGCCAGCGACACTCTTGAAATCGGCCCCAGTGTCTTATGATATCGCTAGTGCTATCACCCATCCTTGAGGCTATGATAGAATAGGTGGCATTCGAGTGACGACCTTTATCCAAATTTCCGCGATATTCCCTGCTCCCCCCTCCCCCCGAAAGGGCAGTAGCCACAGCACAACCTCTTCCTCTCCCAAGTACGGTGCCACATGGGGCCACAATCACTTATCCCGAATATAAAATTTCCGTCAAGGCTTCAAAAAGCATAGGGAATTTAGATATTGGAGCTGGGAGTATGGGTTGCGGTAATTTGGTGGATGCGCTGAGCTGAGCAGGGGGTTAGGCAGGTGCCGTACCGTACCATACCGGTATCCGTCTAGTGTATCATATGCACTGGTATAGGCACTCGAGTACAGTACTGTTGGTGATTGCTAGCGTGGAGTGGGGTTGATCCGGATCATGGGATGCAGCAGGTGGGAAACTTACTGGCTGGGTCAAAGAGAAATGGGGGTAGGCTGTGGTAATTATGAGGTTTTATTTTGGAGACTGTGGGTTCAAAAGTCTCACGATGTTTGATGCAATCCTATGACGCTTTGATGGAACAAAAGCGTGAAATGATGTTTGCATCGAATGGAACCTTCCTCAAAACCTGGATCATGCTTGCGTGTAGGCTACGGCACAGCAGGTGGAATGTGTCGGAAGCTTTGGAGTGGACGTCAATTCAATGCATTATCCAAGATAAACCTGATCGGTATCCTCTAGCAAAACTCACACACACCACGGCCACAAACAGGAGTGGATAGATGGATGAGTTACCTTTGGCATCAACTCGCAGGACATATCTAATATCCCAACACGATCGAGTGCTTTCCTTTTGGTTGGCTAGAGTGCCCTGGATTGATTACTGGGCGGTACATATATTCCGCTTACAGGTACTCCGATAGATACCAGTGCATGCAGTATCACATTTCTGCTTTCTTGGCCTTCTGGTTCTTATTTCCCGTCGAATGGCCTTGAGGAACTGCGCTTATTTGAGGAATGCTCCTGTTCATTTTCCCCCTTCGCGAGTGCGGCTTCGATATTCGCCCGGTGCCCGAATGCTGGCGGGGGGTTTGAGGCCCATAGTTCTAGTGCTCTAGATTTCTGCCGATGCCGCAGGAGCTCTTGAGATCCACTATCTCTGCCGGCCCAGCTTCCCCTAGGTTAGGAGACAAACGCTCCCGAGAGGGATTAGCGCTTCCCCGGCATGGTATGAGTATAAGATTGGCCTAACCTAGCCGGTGTATTAGATCTCATTAACTGGTATTCGCAATTCTGTTGGCCTGTTAAACTAAACCTATCGTAGGCTGACGGGCTTGCCCCTGCTGATAATCTGGGGAGAGATCACACAATAGGGCTGGGTGAGGGTAGCTTTTACGCCGTGGAAGATTTGAAGGATGCGCAAGGTTTCAGAAGTACGATCGGCGTGGTGTGCTAAGACAATGTCGCGGGGGGGGGCCTTCCGTAGTCGAACCTGGGGGGCTAGGGGGGGCATTGAATTGGGGCATTTGAAAATGGAGATACCGGTATAGACTAATACTATAAAAGGCTGGGTTCTTTAACTTCTTAGTAAGCGAAATGCTGGCACGATATCATAATAGGAAATATTTATCATCTACGAGTAGAAGTGGGGGGGAGAGGAGCAAAATACATCCTCCCATCCCTGCCGAACACCGGGGATACTACTAGTACTGGAAATACCCTATAATATTATTCAGGAGAAAAAGAACAAGTTAACGTTACCTTTTTATCGTGTTTTGGTATGCTGGCAGAATGATCGAGAAATGTCTACCTCATTAGATATACTGCTTCTACTACTTTTTGCTTCCCTTCGCTCCTACCTTATGCGTTTCTTTGCTTCTTCTTACCAGTACGAGTACCACTTTCAGATATCGTTTTCTGTTCATCCTGTAACCCCCGGTTTTAAAAGCGCGTTCCAACTCCTCCGATCATTTTATAACCCAACCCCCCCTTCATGCCACCTTTGTACTAAGATGCCTACGAGCCTGGGATGTCACTGGTTTAGTTCTGGAAGGCCTGGCGTAGCAGTACCGAAAACTGTTGTATGCAGTATGCTATTGCGCTCCAGCCCGGCGGTAGAAAGATATTATGGATTACTGTAATAAGTGCTCGTATTGTTGGTGGTTGTTTGTATAGGATAACCAAGTGTAGCACGCGTGGTCTAACGCTCGTGCCAGTTTGTAGTGCCGTAGGAGAAGCTATGAATTGGGCTCACTTGAATGTAATTGAGGCTACAAAGGTTGCCGTATTGGCAACGGCAGGCTGGAACTCTGCGGGGCCTAAAATCCGAAACCCTGTACAGTACCGCACAGCTTCTCCTTCACAATCACCCACTGCCCGCAATCTCTTATCGCATCCCGTGGCGGCGGAGCGATATAAATTAATCCCTGCAAATGTGTTGAACCTCCCCTCTGCTTTGCTTACAGTTGTTGCTCTGCTTCTTGCCTTTCGTCACGGTCAGCCTTGGTGCTTGCCAACCCTTGTGCTTCTCCTCCAACAAGCCGACCCTCGAGAACTATCCCTATACCATAGAACATAGGTAGACCTACCCTAGAGTTCCTGTGGGAATTTACCCTTCACCCTACCGAGCCGCTTCCTATATATACCTTAACCTAAACATCCCTCCATCACCACCACCACCACTAGTTAGGGCTGCAACCACGAACACCACCATTACCATCATCACCTCTACCCCCCACACCTTTCCCCTACTCACGCACAAAGAAGAGGAAGCTGTATCATAGCAGCAACCACCCCCCTCTAGTTAACCTTTTACCTATCTATTTACATCACCGTCAACGCCTTCTTTCTTCTTCTTCAATTACCCAATATCCTCCTAATACCTCTACCATAATTCATCACGATCTTTTCCCTCTGCTTGCTGGAATTGTACCTGCTGCGGCTGCGCCTTTCCCGTCTGCAACCATCGCAGACGCGAGATCCCACACAAACACACGCACGTTCGTCTCTCTCTATTTTGTCCACCCTGCTTGTCGAACAACCCCCCCCCCCTCCATATCCGAGCTTTCTCCCTACTCCCCCACCATCATTCCCTCTTCCTTCCTCGCCTACAACTGAGCAGCTTTTATTTGTCCGCTACATCCGCTCGACGAAACGTTAATAAATTACTCTTGATCACAATAATACTATCGGAACGTTTGTTTTACCCATCCATCTTTTATTGTGTGTCCGCCCTCCCAACGGGGCATCCAGTCGCTTTTGTATGGAGAAGAATGGAGAGTTGGACTCGAGTTTCATGGCGGTCGATCCAGTCAGCCCAGCAAGCAATAACTCAAAAGACCTTTTAGACGAACCGGCTGCTCCCCGCCGCAATTCAACCGACGACAACGATCCAACAAGGCCCCGTAAACGACTAGCTGCTATGGCAATCCATGACGATATGAAGGACGCAGAGGTTGCTGTTGAATCACCAAGGGAAGCTTCTAGTCCCCTCCAGGACAGGGCTTCCCAGCTTGCGCTTGGAGATCGTCATAGCGGGGAAGAAGAGGATCATAATAATCTGGGAGATGAGGAGGGAGCAGTTGCTCCCACAGCTGGTAGTGTCGGAAAGTCGATAACTATTCATCTTCGGTCATCCGTTCTGCACCAGTCGGAGGAGAATCAGGCTCAGGATGAATATGCCAGTGACCGAATCAACGGCTCCACCCAATCCACTATTCAGCAATCGGAGCAGCTACAATCTCTGGGCTCGCCCCAAGCTGCTTCGCCAAGCGGATCCATGCGCACTCCAGATGTTGAGGTAGAGGAGGTTGAGGAAATGGATGAGGGTGAAGACCATCTGTCTAGCCATATTACTATCGTGAACAACTACCTGAATAATCCCGTTAATACCGGAGGTCCTGGTCGGGTCAAAGATCTAATGGATTCTATGGTTTCGAAGCTCGAGAGAGGTAAGCATTACTTAAATAATGACCCAACCAAACTTTGGGCTTCCGTTGTTGGAGCTAACACTGCGTCAGATCTGTGCCCTGTACGAGAATTGGACGAAATATTATCATCAGTGTCGAACTTTGTCAATGTCGTGAATGGCCAGATGGACATTTTCTGGAAAGCTTATACAACCAATCACGATATTTGGTTGCATCTGCCAAACCTAATGGAAACATTCTTGAGGAGAAGGTGCGTTGTGCGGGACCTACTCTTGCCTACAAGAATATGCTAACTGATTGTAATGAAGTGAGCTCTTTGGGAGTGCGTTTTTTAGGAGGTCAAGTAGTGGCCTGAGCGGTGTGGATATGATTGGACGTCTTATGGTGGAATTCACCCGACTCACCACACTATTCATGCATTATGATGTCCTAGTAATGAAGGAGTCTCCCCTTGATGCCGAAGTTACGTTAATATCCTGCCAATATCTTAGGATATTGGTTGCCATCACTAGGCCAAATCATCTCTTTAATCTTCTTGAGCGAACATATAACGTCGCTCTGAGTCGATACCTTCCCGAAGTCATTAGAGCTTTGGTAGAGAAAACCGACGCACTAAAAATGATCCAAGAATTCCAAGAATTGATGTATGAAAGGACATCATCACAACCTAAGCTAGCCACTCACATATGTCATCCAATAGATGTTTTCTCCAGAGTGGTTCGTTGTATGGAGCACGTGATGACAGGGGGCTTCTTAGATGCAGATCTGAGTGATCTTGAGGAACCTATTTGCAGATCTGCGTTTTTGATGTTACCCACGGCTGAAAAGGCGATTATGGCCGTATTGGAATCGCATTTGCAGGTTTTGCACTTCAAAGAATTTACCGTTACTATAGACGGTCTCTGTCAACTCGAAGGTTCAGTCTGCAAAATGACCGGGCTAGATCCACAGACAAAGGTTTTTATCATGGAGAAGACAAAAGACCGTTATCCGGACTTGGATCCTAGCGAATTCCAACAGCTTGCCGAATGGACCTGTAGGTTTCCAATTCTTCTCAAAATGATGATGTGCAGTCGGATGGACTTCCGGCTTCAGGGGTTGGTTCGGACAACAGAGCTATTAGTGAGGGCTTGGAGGGAAAATTCCGGGCCAGATTGGAGGGATAGCAACCTATTAAGGTACGGTTTCTAGTATTTCATCATGCTAAACATTTCCTTTTGGGTGGCCGTTAACTTTTTAACAGATTCCTAGCCGACTTTATTCTTGAGCACAAGGTTATCGAGTATATTGTGGGACCCGAATCTCATCCTGAGCTTATCCGAAGAAGTGCGAATTTGACCGGGTTTCTTCTGGTTACCCAAACAATCACCCCTGAAATACAGCAGGCATTGTGGCAACCTATTCTGGAAAACAGAGATCCCCGAATCTTCCAGGCCACTCTTGCAATGCACCAGGAAATGATTGGCAACATGACTTTAGAGGGATTGGTTGGTCTAAGCAAGAGACTTAATGAATTGCCCTTTAGTACTATTGATTCGCACGTAATAGATTTTATTTGCCGGTTTATGGAACAAATCAGGACGAGCGTTTATACTCAGGGCCAACACACCGTGGTATTTATCTTCCCGGAATTCTAAGGATTTATTGTGTTTGTATGGAGTGTTGACTTAACAACAGGAAGACATTTGTTTGGATGCCGGCCCGTTCGAATTACTAATTAGTCTTATCCGGATGGCATCTCGGGAGGAAGATAAACCCACAATTGACACTGGATTGTCGGCATCCGCAATCTTTGATTTCGGCGCCCGAGAGTTAAGAGGGCTAACTGGATATGGTCCCAGCGGCACGGCTCGTAGGGAAATATTTTTGGAGTGCATTACTGATATTAAGGCCATGAATCCTAGTGCTACAGGGAGTGTTTCTGTTATTCTTGCATTTTTACGTGAGTTTTACATCCTATCTAGGATGGGCCCAGCTCACCGTTCTTAGAAAACAGGCCGCATATGTTACGAGCTGGAAGCCCTACCTTTGGGGACGATATCGAATATCTCGTTGGTGAACTTAAGCTGGCTGAGCTCCTTATCGAAGAGATTTGTGGGTTCGTTGAATCGCATAGGGAAAAGGAACAAACGTCAAGGATACGCAGGCTGAAATTGCGTCTGGACTTGCTGCAATATATCATGTCCATCGCCCCAGAATGCCTGCCACCTGGTTTGGATGAAAAGCTGTGGACCTATCTGGTGGGCGCCAGTGCCCTCGGGCAGGCAGAGCGCGATGTAGGATTTGAGTTTTACATAACTCACTTTTCCAGCTGCAGAGGGGTATGCTTTCCCGTATTTAGGAGGACCTTCACTGACAGACGGGTAGCGTTTCGACCCGATTCTGGAACATGCATTCCGGTGCCATTTCCCGGTCTTAAATCCAGCCTATTTCTCCTCGCACGTTTTGAACTTCTGTAAGATGTCAATCGACTACCTTAACCGGTCTGCCGAGGTAAGGATGCCTTCTGCTGCTAATTCTGAATGAGGGTTGGTCCTCTTTGCTGATAAAGGCTCAGAGACAGTCTGAAATGATGGAGGAAGATAGCCTCAATGTGGATGGGATTGAGCAGCTGTGGCGGATAATACTGGATGCAAATAATGAAATTCTTGCCTCAGATGCCTCAACATACCTTGTGAACTTCTACTTGGATGTCAGTACCAAATCGTTCGTTCTGCAAGCCAATGTTTAGCTAACAGAGTCATGACAGTCACGTGCTGTGTCGTCAAAGCCCCCCAGCGTAGTTGAAGCTACACATTTCAAAATGGTGGAGCGTTGTATAGCACAACTGAATTCGGCCGCGTTAGATATTGCTAGTTCAGAAGTTACCGAAGGTTCCCCTATCGCACTCGATAGTATCGAGGGCAACACCTTCCAAAAGAACGAGAGGGTCTTTCTTAGGTCTCTGGATCTCTTGGATCAGTTTATCAAGGGATATAAGAACCGCTCGGAGTACAATAAAGGAGTTCAAGAACCAAATCTGGGATCTGGCCTAGAGATGATAACTGGGGTACCGCTTACGATTAGGCTTCGGTGGCATGGTTTGAATTATCAGTCACCGGTATTCCGTTCTGCGTTTTAACAATAGGTGTCTCAATGGAACTCACTAACATGACACTAGATTCATACTTTTAAAATCGGAAATCTCGACACTGCCCAGGATCTCCACGAACGGATCACCAAACTTGTGGGAGGAGACAAGCACCGCACAATATGTGCCGGGAAGGAGCTCAAGCTTTCTGAGGATCCATTGAGGACGCTTAAAGATTTTAACGTTTCTGATGACGCATTTCTGATTGTCCAGAAAGCGCCCGACCAGGGGTCAAATACAGTGGTCGTGAGACCCTCATCTAACTTAAATGCTTTAGAAACCGAGATAATGAGGCACTTCGATGCCCTCTACCAGTTGCTTGGCCTGCCAGAGCCCCAGGCAGCGCGGGTGTGTTACCCCAACTCAGAGGGTGATAAGGGTTTTGGTCTAACTGATGTGTTCTATAGATTTGGGTATTTCTAAGGAACCTTCCCGTCCATGACAAACTAAAAGAATCCATGATATCAGGCGAATCGTGGTCACAAGCATTGCCGGCTGAAAAACCTTACAAGATACTATATTTTCTCTATACACTTCGTGCTTGCTTCGGGGAGCAGAGACCACAATTGGTAGGTGTCCGCGGGTCGTTCAAGAATTGGGTTAAATTAATGCCTTTTAGGGCTCCAAAGCCTCAGAGTTCTTTGCTAAGGCTATCTCATGCTTGTTGGAGACTATTATGTCTGATGGACTTGAGACAAACACGGGGTATTCATTAAGCACAAAAGCACAAGTCACGAACGAACTCCTTGATTGTTTGAGAATGTTCCTAGAAGGTAAGTCCACTGACAGAGCTGTAGAGTATGTATTTAACAAGTTGTAGAATCCATAGCCGAAGAAAACCCCGCAAGCTACCTAACGGATAGTGCTGCCTTTGTGAGATGCATCTTGAACATTTTGCAGACGATTTCAAAACCGGAATACTCTCGATGCGCTGCTTCCGAAGACTGTGTCGTCAATGCCTTCAGAGCTCTTCTCAGGGCATCAAGAATGGACCCTGAGACATGGATTACCCTCAGCCAAAATCAGAATCAGATGTTCAGTGCAATTGATAAATTCCTCGTGCGGGATGGCCGTCCGAAGGTTAGGCAGGGGGTCTCTAGATCAATTGTCGGCACCTTAAAAAGAACTATGCGGTACGTATCATGCAGTAACTCCCCGGGTGTCTCAAGTGCTGATAGATTTAGAAATGATATTATTCCATGTGAAGGATTTGCAAAGTATTTCTGGCAGATTTTGGATACATTGTTAGTCCAGGACTCAATAAGCCCTGATTCTTCCGCGGAATTCTATCATGTCGCCCTTGTAATATTTCAGTATGCGTGCTTGGATCTCTTCCTCAGCTATTTTTCTAACCTAGGCGTAGGTTCCTGGGAAGTACCGATGCCCCATCGTTAGAGTTAGATCATTACCTCAGGACCTGGAGCTCCCGCCTGATAGAGTATCCTGTTACCGAGGTAAAAATTTCGACGTGTGTTCTCATTATCGGGGCTTATACTTATGATCTATTACAGATAGTCGGCCGTCCTAAGGAAGATTATATATTAACAGGTTTATCCAGGCTGCTGTCTCAGTGCACAGCGCTTGCACGGGACCAAGCGATAGCAGTGGGAATGAAGTATTTGATGCTTGGCTTAAATTTGTGCCCATAGCTAACATGATTATTAGGGTGTCTGAGAGAATCTTCGAGCGTTTACTTTTTCCTGCATATATATTTGGGGATCGATACCAGGATATCGAAGTCGCTGAGCGGTTGCCATGCCTTCACGGCCCCGCCCGCACTGAAATATACAGTCTTCTTCTTGAATTGGTGAACGACCTGGAATCTTCCACGCGAATGGTCGCGCTCAATCGACAGCTATTTCCAAAAGGTAAGCGAGCGGTCAAAATTAATGGCAGAATCTTATATGTCATAGAGGATCCATTGCACGACAGCCATATCGCCGATCGAACCAGATGGGCAAGGTCCTCTGCTGGCCATGTCGGTCTTCAGAACATGTCCAACACTTGCTATCTTAATTCTCTGATAGCTCAACTCTTTATGAATCGTTCTTTTCGTGCCTTTATTTTGGACATGGACGTAAACCCGTCTGACGAATCCCAGAGACTGCTGTTCTCTATGAAAGTTCTTTTCGCTCGGATGCAAAATAGTTACGCAAAAGCAGTTGAGCCGAAAGACTTTGTTGAATCTATTACGGATTACGAAGGAGAGCAAATTGATATCACAATTCAGATGGATGTGGATGAATTCTACAATCTGATTTTTGATCGCCTTGAAGGTCAGATGTCTTCAATGCAGGTGAAATCGTCTTTCCGTGGGTATTATGGCGGCCAGCTAGTACAACAGGTAAAGTCATCGGAATGCGAACATATTTCTGAGCGCAATGAGCCATTTTCTGCAATCCAGTGCGACATCAAAGGGAAGACCAATTTACAAGAGAGTCTAAAGGCATATGTTGGTGGAGAACACATGGATGGAGGTAAGAAACTCGGATGTCACTCTCTGCGGACTTCTAATAGCCGTATACAGATAATAAATACTCCTGCACTGAGTGTGGCCGCCATGTGAACGCTGTGAAGAGGTATGCTTGCCAAAACATCCCCCTTTGGTTACCGTGCTGACATTTCTCAGAACATCGCTCAAAGACCTTCCGAACGGAATTATCTTTCATCTAAAGCGGTTTGAGTTTGACCTACAGACAATGCATAGAAGCAAGATCAATGACAAGTTTGAGTTCCCGAACTGTATTGATATGACACCTTATACCACGGACTTCCTGAGCGCTGAAGAAAAGGGGAAATTCGCTCCCCTGCCTGATGTATTTGAATTAGTTGGGGTGTTGGTACATAGTGGAACCGCTGAGTCTGGTCATTACTATTCGTACGTTAGGGATCGCCTTTCGGATTCAACTAACCCCCAGTGGCTTGAGTTTAATGATTCCGAGGTTTCCTTCTTTGATCCATCTACCATACCGTCGACATGTTATGGGGGCTGCGATAGTATGGCAAGAGACTCAATGGGCCAAACATTTACGGTTAATAAACCCTACAGCGCCTACATGCTTTTCTACGAGCGTTCTTCCTTTTTGAGATCACCGCGTGGAAATTTGGGGACTATCGGTTTCGGAAGGAAATTACCACTTCCCCATGATCTCGAATGCGAAATTCAAGCCGAGAACGAACGCTTTATACGAAAATATTGCATGTTCGATAGCAGTTACATTGATTTTGTCAAAAAGCTGGCCGATCAACACCATCGATTAAGCAAGACTTCCACCCGCTCAGAACATCTTGCTGAAAAGAAGGCGCTTTTGCTTGCGTTGGAAACATTTGAGCAAATAGCAACCAGGTTCAAGGATCCAGGAGAGGCCGAGGCCTTGCATAGTACGATTCACATGTATCTGCTTAGCTGCCCGGATTGCTGCCTGGACTTCCTTAACTGGGTATCAGACAAGGAGGAAGCCATCAGGAACCTGCTCGTTTGTAACCCTTACCCTAAACCAAGGCAGGCAGTAGCAAGGCTGGTATTGGTAGCACTAACCCAATTACGACGAAAACGGGCCGCAATTTATGGGGCCGACGACATAAAGCTTGAGCATGATTATGACGAACGAGAATCCAACAGTATCTTATACAAGGTCTGTAGTGCCCTTATTGAGTCTTGGGACGGCCTTCAATATACTGCCAAGACCTGGAACGACTATTTTGGCCTATTGGCGAACATCGCATGTCTGGGGCAATTCGAGAAGTCCACCATGCTAGAATTAGGGTATCTCAAGAAAACCCTGCAGTTATTGGTGATAGATCATTTACACGCTCCGAAGAAGAAGGAATTCATGTTTGACAACTTCACAAAGATCTGGAGTAAGAGGCGGCCGCCGATTGGTAATGCTGGGAGCCTTCTCTGCGAGCTGATGAGTCTATGTGACCCCAACCTGCTGCCATGCCTGGATGACGATAGGCGCATCATTGACGAGCGCTGTGGGAGGTTTCCTCTAACTAGATCAGAGCACGACCTGTTCACGTTCAGTGATGATAGGAACGCCATGACCGCGATTACAAGGCTGCTCGAATCTCATAGTGTTAACGAGGCTATGGCCAATCTCGTTTCCAATATTGTCGCGTCAGATGTAGCCCCCGTGGAGGGAGGTATCCTTGAGCTTCTCAAGTACACGTTGATCAATGGGGTACCAGTTGATCCCGCCCAGGAAGCCCTCCCCTTTCTCACATGTCTCACCCAATTTATTGCATGCACCAGGTCTTTAAATTATGTGCGAGAAATCATTCGGCGAGTAGCTGAGGAAATTCCTACAATCGGCACCGATGGAGGCGCGGAACATCTAGCCTTCTTCAAAGACCTCCTCAAGGTTCGCAATCCAGTTATCAAGACGAGCAGCACCAGACTCCGAATTCTCGAACAGATAGGATCTTGGGCGCCTCCATTATTAGTTTATTGCGAAGTTAGAGTTCGGGAGGAAACGGAGCTGTTCCTCAACGAGATCCTTTTTGATACCCTTGCGAACGGCGATCGCCCAAAATCACGTTCAGCGGTTGAAATGTTGATGGATAACTGCTTCACCTACCTCGAGACAAGATACACAAAGCAGCGCCACCAATGCGATGAAAAAACCTTCGAAAGCATCCTGCGAGTGCTAGAGAAATGTGGCGAGTATCAGAGCGATGAGGAAGTTTTCAAAGCTCGATATGACAGTTGGTCTCCTTTTCGTATTATATTCTATATCCAGAGCTAACCATTGCTTCTCGTCTCTCTTAGGTTTGCGCGTTTTGATAGAAAAGATGATCCTCGAGGAGGAAGAGGACGCTGATCTAGCCTCCGGTAAGACCAATTGGTTCTCTCGTGAGCCACGCGACTGACCGCATGTAAGATGACTGGGGGGGGTCCGAGATCGGTAGTGACACGCACGAGATGGAGGTGCAACTTGACGACTATAACAGTACTTAGATGTCGAGATGCGCATATCGACACAGGAAGAAAAAAAGTGTAATTGAGAGTGTGGGGAGGGGGAGCATTACAATTGTCTGCCTTGCCTAGATTTTCCTTTTTTTCTTCTGCCTTGCTTCCTTTTCACTCTTTCGCTCTCACGCTTTCTGTTTTTCGACAACAAAATCGCAACTTGGGGCGTTTGTATTCTTAGGGTATGGATTCTTCTTTTACTATGGTATCATACTTGAAATAAAGTTAAGTAGTAGTCAGTGATTGGGTTTTACCAGCTCACTTTGTGATCCAAACTCTGCTCTCCTTATTTGCCCAACCCAGGTGGATGTGATATTACACAATGCGATATCTCGACTGGTATGTGGTGCTTTTCTCTGGTTTTGGATGTGGTCTCGAAGTTGAGAGCGATGGGACATGCCGTAATGCCGTAAAACTCGAAATAGTTGGGCATGGCGCTAGGAGGTCTAGAATTCCCCCCATTGGATTAGGGGGGGGGGGGAACACACCGAGAAGACTCTTTTTCAGCCCTCACCTAAGCCAACTCCCCCTCCCCCAAAAGAGTGGGGGGACACTCAACACACTTTAAAATCCGAGTGAGAGTCCATGAAGCCAGGGCAATTCACCAGGTTGTCGGGGTGTGCAGTTTTTTCTTTGGGCGACTCTACCTGTGCGCTACTAAAGCAGTGACAAGTATCACACATGGCCAAGGGAGATTCATTTATATTGTTATAATAATAATAATAATAATAATAATAATAATAATAAATACTTGCAGGGGGGGGGGGATCCCCAGGGGCCAAAAACTGGTGGGGGGGGGGGGGGGGGCAGGCACGGTATTTACTCGTCTATAAAGGCGAAAACACGGCAA
>Ga0307513_10000721_pt1 | contig 47450 bp, 54 predicted proteins | sample 15_EM_MG_FD_202174 | JGI IMG/M metagenome (GOLD analysis project Ga0307513, IMG submission 202174) | Populus trichocarpa ectomycorrhiza microbial communities from riparian zone in the Pacific Northwest, United States - 15_EM | ecosystem: Host-associated > Plants > Roots > Unclassified | place...
TTCTGACGTTTGCAAACACGACTGCTATTGCATACCGCCAAAATCTTGAGGCTCCGGTCAATTTTTGGCGGTATGCAATAGCAGTTGTGTTTGCAAACGTCAGAAAATTACGAGTACTTCCTGCCTACATTCTAGGGGTGCGGAGGGTCAGTGGTGGGTGGCCCGAGCTTGGGAAAACGAAGCGTTCTCACTGGATTTCTTTTTTCTTTCTCCTTCTTCCCCGTTTCTCCACTTTAACTATCATTGTCATTATAATAGAGGATTACTACTCACAGGCTCTCACTCGTGGAAATAAATTATGCCATCAACTGTATGAATGACCATTCTCATTCTCGTTGGTCCTTCATCTAATTAAAAAGTGCCCTAGCTAGATAAATTGACAAGCAGCCGATTAGAGCTAATGAAATAGATAGCGTCGTGAATGAAGAAGGAAAAAAATGAATTGTGATATGTTAGAAAAAAATGAATGACTTCAGTAAGGATCGAACCAGAGACCGCCAGTGCAAAAGACTAATGGAATAACCAACTACACTACGAAAATATATAATAAAATTAATCACAGTCACTTCTTCAGGTATCATTCACGCAAGCACCGGGCTGCTTTTGATGACGACTGCCATACTCAGTATACGTATACTCAGTATACGTATGCTCACTATACGTATACCCATCCACGAATGGCTTACAAGATGCTAGTATATAGTAGATTAGCGAACCGCCCCCATCACTGACACAATTCCTCACCACTTAACCCAAAGCCATCAAAGATTCGGAGTTAACGACTCGGATACCACGAGAGAGTACTATACACATCAATCAGCAACGACGATTCCGCATATCATGCCTCAGGCAAAGCCAAGCGAAGAGAAACAGAAGAAAAGAAAAGGACAAGGGGGGGGGGCGAATCCGGTCGACCGAAAAATCACTGCTTAAAAAGCAGATCGCACTCTTCAAAAGTCAGAACGAGTTGCTCAACAAGCAGCTTCAAAGGCACAAGGAGCTACTAGATGAACAGGAAAAGTTAATTGAAGAGCAGAGGGGGATGGGGGGCGCTGAGGCAGGTCCGAATCAACCAGAACCGGAGATAGGGAAGCCAAAGGCCCAGCATAAAAAGAGAAAGAGGAAGCCGACCGAGGACAGTCCTCGGAAACAGGAAGGGAGGAATAGAAAGCGGAAGGCGGCCGAGGCTAGTCCAAACAAGCCGAACGAAAACGAAGCCTCTCTGCCGAAACTAGAAGCTAAGCGTAGGAAGCGGCGGGAATCTGAGGCCACTTTTAAACTTGAACGGCGATATACGGCGAAACGAAACGAAATGGCAACACGATCGCACACAGAAGCGGGGAAAAAACTCTTCTCTTCAACGACACCTGTCCACTACCTCAACTAACTAGGGCAAAAACAAAAGTATATATCATCACAAACTCCTCCTATCCTCATCAGGAGGTACCTTCAGACAGTTTGCTCCTTGTCCCACCTTTCCCCCTTTTTCCCGGAAACTCATGCTAACAAAATGCAGAAACAATCATCACTATCTCTCCGGGTGTAAAACCCTCCGACAACCTTTTCGCTTTCCTTCTGGTTTTCCTTACAGCCTTTCCGCCTCTGTTCCGATCGCTGCATTCCTACATAGGAAATGCTTTCCACAAACGCGCCCGGAAGCCATATCCCATATGCCTGACTCCACAGCACTTCCCCGGAAGCTAGCTAAAGAACAAAGGAGATACCGGGAAAGTCTGGCAAGCAGCATTTCCAATAGCCACCAAACACGAGCCGAACCAAAATGAGGCACACCTATCTCGGACGGCTAGCATTGTTCCCGCCGTCGTATTCAAAGCCTGATATCATAAGGCCGAAGTCGGTCAACCCGTCGGGACACACGAAGAAAGAGCGGTACAGAAAACTCCGGAATAGTTTTCACCGGTTTGGCTGTAACAAGCCGGAGGAGGTTGATGAGTTCGCCGACCTGGTAAGTTAATACCCTTGTGGGTGGTTATATTCCCAAGGGGGGGGGGTCAGTCAATACTGGGAAGCCATTTCTGCTAATCCTATACCAATCCCGGTCGGGAGCGAGTCATATTTTCTGACTTTTTAATAACCTCTCAAGTACCCGGGAAGTGATTAAAAATCGCGAAAACTAACCTCATCCTCCACCGAGATTCGTATCGGATTAGCAGAAATAGGTGGCCAGTTTGTACTGACTCCCATAAGTGTGTAGTGGGTATTGAACTAGTAATAATTGTGATGGTTAGTGGGCTAGTACGATGAAAGAACGGAACATCGCGGCGCACCGCGTATGCGCTCAGGATGTGATATCCATGTTGCCCAACTGTGAGCCCACACTCCGGGGGGTGCTGGAGCGTGCTTTCTGCCGTCTCTGGGGTGCCCCGGTGGGTGGCTGGGGGGGGTCCTGGTGTTACCCCCGAACAGCGATCCCGTACATTTGAGTATTAAAGTCGTTCCCCACATACCCGGCGGCGACTCTTTCTATTTCAGGCACCGATCACTCCCTGATCTCACGGCACAACAGAAGAAGAGGAGGACCACCGGGGACAGATAGTCGGGCAACCTGAAAGGTTAGCCCTTGTTTTTCACTTTGGTTTTTTTCTGTCTCTGGGTTTGAAGGGGTTGTGAATTAGCAAGGTGAATCGTGTGATTGTTTTTTTTTGCCAGGCTCGTTTGTTATCTGTGATAGTTGGTGATTTGTAGCTTCCCCCAACCTCAGAGATCAGATCCACTGTTGCCGGTTTCTTGTTTTTCACTGCGACTTAAATCTCGCTACCAGAGCGAGTTCCCCACCCAAATGGTCATAGCATGCGATCCACTATCGGATCACCAGCGGGAACCTAGGAGAGGGTTTTCTAAAATAATTGCCGATACCAGTTGTCGTAATTATTCCGGGCACTCCCTAGCACTGGTCTTGTACTATTCCAGCAAAATAGGGGTCCTCAAGGTAGGATCACCACGGTGGTCTTTCAATTTGGGCTGGGAGACGATTGGCTAAAAGGTGCCAAGATGGTAAGGGAACTCGAGGGGACAATTTCCACTCCTCAAGTCGGCTCCCTGGAACTAAAGAAGCTTAAAGAGTTAGTCGATGTTGTGAATCATGTGAAATAAATGCTGGGCATAGTTGAGCGGTGATGAAAGTGGGGTCTGAATAGTCTCTTTTGGAACTAGCTTTACTTAAGTTGAGATGATATTTTTTTTCTTTTTATTTGGTTAGTAAATGACTGCATTTACCTAAGACAGGAGGGAGGTACTATCCTTCAACTTCTCTTTGGTTGTCCAGTTTTTTTTTAAAAAAGTTGTAATATCGTATCATAGCTGAAATTTTCCAAATGGATTACGATTGAAATCCTCTGCAACAACCTCTCGCCTGAGTCCGCTTTACTCAACCTATGACTTTTCTGAAAGGTGATGCCAGCTTCATGATGCGAAGGCTGGAGGATACAGCCTGAACACCACTTTTATTTTTCTGGCTTGGCCCAGACCGTTGCTTGATGACGGTTGATGGGGTACTCAAAGTTCCACTGATTTTAGACATAATTGGCCAGAATTAACACCCGCTAAGTTGTGGAACAAGCGTGGCGATTCTACCTTGAGGACCCCTATTGATACGGTGGAAAGAGCCTAAAGGTGGGCCCTCCGGTGGAACGGGAATTCCGTGGCAACCGATCGGAGTTGAGCCAATATTTGCCAAGACCCGGTTTAGGCCCATTTGCTCTATAGCAACGCAACCCCCACCCATTTTCAACTCCAGATGAAGAAATCCTTCGAGATCAATATTAATTTCTACTATGTCTTTTACTATGTATTTACTTATTTATTTTTCATTTATTTTTGGTTTCCATCATAGTGGGGCTGGTGGGGGAGTGCTGTTGTTGTGGCCGCGGTTTTTCCTATTCGTTTGATGCGGGGCTAGTTTTGTCTGGGGACAACACTCGGATCCGGGAATCTACTCAAGCACTATCGCTGTGCCGGCGGAGGACTCCAATTCAAGTGCCAGGAGGGGTGTTTTCGCATAAGACAAAGATTATTTCCCCACTTGACCAAAATTAATGGCCCACTAACTTCCTAGTGTACAAGTATATCATGCTTATAATGAGTTTCTGAGGGGGTGGCTGGCTGGCTGGGCATCATCACGGTGCTGGAGTGACTCCTTATTCCTTTAATCTAACACTTGGTCAGGTACAGTGCTATGGCTAGCAGTTTGGGGGAATGCAGATTCTCATACCCCCCGATGGGCTGCTTACATAATCAACTCGCGCTCTGGCTTCTTCTCGCTTAGGATTATTTCTTTTGCAACTCGACGCCTACCTGACCCGCCTTACTACATCTCAATTCTCATGGATCTTTTCCCTCATGCTCCACGGTTTGAGGAATCCCGAGCCTGTTAGTTGGCTTCCGCCGTCGTCGAGGCAGGGTCAACTAATGATATACCTCACCCCCGTTCCATTTCTTGCTCCTAGTCGACTCAACCCCAAATAGTCGCTCACAAACAGCGGTAGCGATGACAGGCGCTTCGATAACTGGTCTCTGGCAGCCCGAATCCTAAAAGGTGTATCGAAGAGATGAAGGACCGGGCGAATGACTCCACAGCCCGCGGGATGACTCCAATGCCAGACATCCAGAATTACAGCGACGACGGGAGCAAAGGCTAGCAGGAAGGGACTCAAAAATAGACCAAGGGAGCCGCAACCTTCCACTGCCCCCCTCCCCAGACAAACAACTATCAAGTCGAGCCGCGGCTTCCATCTCCGAACCCCATGCCCTCGAACCTCCCAATAACAGACAACAAAAAATCAGTACTTCCTGCCCCTCGCCACTCTACCAGGTATCATGCTACGAGTAGTTGCTGTCCTTTTTCATTTACAACCTAGCAAATAATCGGAGTCTCCTGGCTGACAACCCTACTAGTTTTTTATCCTCAAAGGCAAGGATGCTATCGATACTGCCAACCTTAATTCCTCAACTTCTTGTCTTGTCTGGAGGGATAAGGACTGTTGTGGACTTACCGATTACTTATACCAACCCTTGGAAACAGGATAAATTACTCTCCGGCAATTCGGGATTGTTATGAAGAGAGGTTTAGCGATGCAAAGAAGGGGGAATGCCGTATGGGCTAGATGTGGAGAGCGTGAGTGGAACGAAAGTTCTTGGGAAGATTAGGGAGTTTGCATGTGAAGCTAGGGGGTGTGGATTTGGTTTCTTTTCGGGTGAGCCCTGGGTCCGATCAGTCCTTATATTCTCTACCACATATCATTGGGCAATACTAATCTCTCTGGTTCCCAATGCGTCGCTCTCCTGGGCCCTAGCATCACGGTTTAGTCCACTTCAACATTGAATGTATATATAGAAAGGCCGCCTCCCGGCTCCCCATTCACACACATTTCAAATCCTGCCAACTTGGCCTTTTCAATTCTCTATTGGAAAAAATGGCTGACCCAATGACCCCTACAAAACACAAGATCCCTCAAACTGCACCTCCGTAAGAGCACTCCATTGAGCACAGGTGGCAGCGCTAATTGTCTAGTCAGAATTTCCAGAACAAATACTCCCTCCACCACCGGTTCCGACGCATTTTCATCTGCTACTGGCTCACCTCCATCAGTAGTTTTCACCTCATCAAATCCGATATCGATCCGCCGCTATAAGAATAGTGGATCATTTAGTCAACCACATCCTCCTACGCTATATCCGGCTGCAATGGTGTCAAACTCTACTCCACCACAAACAATGGGTGGGAGCACTCTCACTCGAGGGGATAGTGCTTCAAGCAAGCAATCGAGGGAGTCCACTTACTGCGGGGGGTCTCCCATCTATCTGACGAGACCTAAAAATGTTTTCAAACAGCATAAGGCTACAGTGGCAGATATAATGGGTGATATTGGCCAGCTTCAGATCTGTCGCTGGGGAGATACGCCCCTAGACACCCTGCTGGCAAAAGACGATATACCTGAGAATGCCACTGTTCTACGAGAGTTTCGAAACGGTGTTAAATCTGGAGATATCAGGTCTCCGGTTTCTTCTCCTTGCAGGTCTCCCCCTCCAATATATTTTTCTTTTATGGCTTTAGCTAACATTGGATTATAGCTTTCTCCGAAATCATCACCAATAAGTCACCTCCGGAGGCGCCTCCCCGACCGCGGAAGCTGCACAGACGTCCGAGAAAGGACTCTGTAAAGACTCCTATTCATGGCGGAATTATATCGTCGCCCCTTGAAGCTTCGATGGATGTCCATCCTGGAGAGATCACCAGGGCGGTTACAGTGGCCGACGGTGTCCTTCAGTACAGTCCATATGAATCCTTACGCTCATATACCCTATCTCAGCCTAGTGTGGAGGAGGAAGGTATGCTGGTTTCTTCTCTACCCTTATAAAAGAAAACTAATTTGTGCTAATATGAACAGAGAAATTCTTTGCCGATCTCATCGCTCAAATTAACAAAAATACGGTTGACGAAGCTGAGCCTACTACTCCCGCGCGGGACAGGTCTACTACCGTATCTTCAGGTGGCCTTTCTTTCGCCTCTGATGGGATGCTTGGTGATCTCAGCTCAGAACAGCTTCTGGAGGCAAGGAAGGAAAATACTGAGCGATATGGATGGTAACAGTTTTATGGTCCTTTTATATATAACTTCGGTATCGACTGGATATAATCAACCTGGATATGTGTAATAACTGTTTCCATTGTCGCGCGGGTGCCAGGGAAAAATGGTTCGAGGTATAGATGCGGCTGCGAGCCGGGATGCTTTTTTCTTTCTTCCTCCACAGCGGAATTGGGGTTGACACTCGGATGTTTTTCACAAAAAGTGTTTTTTTAGTTGGGAATTAATCTACTCAATCAATGGGTTGATGCTAGCGGTATCAGTGCTATTCAAAGTTACTTCCAAAAGGTTCTAGATCCGGGTATGAAGCAGCGTGATTGTACTTGGGGCCAAGCGGTTCCTCAATTCAGTAGTTGAGCCTAGGTTGATCGGTAATTGAAGATATTCATTGATGGGATTGGAGTAGTCCTTTGAGAATAGTGAGTGAGAGAGGCGCAGCCTTACTATGAGTGAGCACAAGTACAAGTATCATATAGTGCCGGACAATCAAAACCTGCCCTCCACCCACAGTTCCAGGAAAATCCGAGCATGCTAAATTATCAACAGCCGAGGAAAAACTTTAAAAATAATTCCTCGGGTAATTTCATAGAGAATCCCCTTCCAAAGCTTTTAATCGCTTTTATCTTATTCCCATTTCACTGGTGAGTTCAAAACCACCGATTGGAATCCTGTTGCAGAGGGCTGTTTAATAAAGATGAGCAACATCTCCAATTCTAACTCTAAGCGCAACAACAACCTCCTCCATAGTCCGAAGTGAAATCAAAAATCATAGACTAGTACATTGCCAACCCCGTTAGCATGAACCTAGAGATCATATTCGCGACTCGATGAGATCCCTTCGTTTTCTCTCACCGCGAGTAAGAATTTCGGGCAATTCCTTCTTCCTCTTTGTCTCTTTAAATCACAACTGCCCCGGCAACGGAACTAGTCCCTGGAAAAGCAATTTCCCAGCCAATCCCACTCCCGCCCACATCGCTAGGCACGCCTGACTCGAAGTCAATAACCTAATCCCCCAAATCCCACTCAGGAATCAATCTATTACTCTCGACCGATCCCTCTTCAAGCACTTTCCTCGCGCCCTCTACGCCAACAACGGGTAAGTTCTTTATATCCAGCAGGCCCACCTGTGCCAGGACAGTTGCTTGATCCCTTCGCCAAATAGTTAAAATCCAAGATACCCCTCAACGCTGAAAAATAATCGAGGCCCAAACTAACCAGTAAATATGCTCGTGGTAGAGCTTCCCACCACGGATGCAGACGATACTCACAAGTGCGACCTCGACAAGTTGGTTGGTAGGAGCAACGCCGGGCAGCATCCAATCGATGCGGGTGTCGTGACGGAACTTTACCACCATCTCATCGACGATCCTATCCGAGCCGACGGTCCTAGAGACTAATTTCATTGTCAAGGATGGCGGGATCAGAGGGATGAAGTGGTGCTTGTAGAAGTGGTAGAGGTTTTTATAGCCTACTCCTCCGGTACCTAAATCCCCCACCAAAAAAATTAAATTAAAAATTAAAAATCTCAATTAGGCTAAAAATACAGGCAAGGGAAGGGTAATAATTACAGGTGGGAACATGGTTAACATAAGGCTCCTCAACCATAGTCGCCATAGTCCTGTCAACATCCTTCTCGACAAATTCGCAAAGCATATGCTCGCTCCAAATCCCTTCGAGATCAACCTCTGGCCCCACCGTCCCCCGCAACACCGCCAGACTACGCGAATACGCCAGCCCAGCGGCAATCCTATCATACTTCCCACTCCCATCTTCCTCCTCGGCAAAGCCTGCCTCCACACCCTCATACACACTAACTTTAACGCCCCGTCCCGAGAGCGAGAACGGCGCGGACGCAGGCAAGTGTATGAGTATCTTAATACCGGGGTGGAATCCCCTGGGCGCGCCCGGCAGCATGGGCGGGTAGTATGCTATAACCGCGGTGAGGGACGGGAGCGACGACGTAGCGAGGGAGAGGGCATGGAAGGCGCTTTGGCCGAATGCGAGCAGCGCGCATTTGGTGTTTGGCTCGATGTCATCCGTTGCGTTCTCGATTTTACGCGCGTTGGCGAAGGGGAGGTGGAGTACGGTGTAGCCTTCTGCTTCCCAGGGGGTTGTGTTAAAGTGAGCTGTGTCTGTCGCTATTATGAGGGTTGAAGGGGGGTGGGCATCCATTTTGAGGGGATAAGTTATCGATATTGATGAGAGGGGGAAAATTGATGGGTTTTTAGTTGCATGGTCCTCGGATTAAGCCATGACCCCACGTCGTCGTCATTGGTGAATACCAAAGCTCGCTTAGCTTATCGATAACGGCACCCCCGGCTTCCCCAGACTGATTGGATCCCGCATATCCGCCTTGACTGCTTGCCGGAGTGCCGCCTATGCCAGCCTATCAGCCTGGCCCGCTAGGAACACTGTACAACCACGAATGACAATCCATGAATCTTAGGCAGCCGCGAAGCACCCCCCCCCCCTAAGGTACCCCTCACCCAACAGGACACGGAAAAGCCTCTTTGACTCAGAGAGTCGAGAAAAATGAAAGCGCTCCCCACCGTTTCAGTTATTGGGACATCGCTAGACATTATACCGTACAGTACACCCCTCAATAGCCAAAGTGTCAACAATGTCCCACCCATCATCACTCCCATCTCCACCTACCTCCCCAGCCCAGTCGCCCCTCTCCGAGAAGGCCACCACCGCCACCGCAGCAACAACAGCAACAGCGGTGGCAGCAACAACAATCGCACCACTACTCCCCCTCCGTGAGACAATAATCTCGCCGGTGGGAGATGTGCTCATTCGCCTGCTCACGCCCACGCACACGCTGCATTACAAAACCTCTGCAAGCGTACTAATCACCACATCGAAAATATTCTCGGCAATTCTAAGCCCCACCTCCCCCTTCTCCGAAGCGCAGCGCTTCAACAATTCCCCCTACTCCTCGGCGAAGCCATTCGTCCTAAGGCTCCATGACGACGACCCCGTGGCGCTCTGTATCCTACTGAAAGCCTTACACAATCACCCGTCCGTTCCCCGGCTGCTGTCATTCAAGCAGCTGGTCAAGATGACCGTTGCAGTGGACAAGTACGACTGCTCGCATGCGACGAGGATGTACGGCGACAGGTGGATGAAGGGCTGGACGAGCCTGACCGAGAAGCCGGGGTACGAGGAGTGGCTATTCGTGGCGTGGGTGTGGGGTGTGGAGAAACTTTTCGGAAAACTGTTTCGGAAGGCAGTAGTGGAGGCGTGTGTCCGGAGGGTTGGGGGAGGTATAGATAAAGTTCCGATTTTCAAGGAGAGGGAGGGCAGAGGTGGGTTTGGGGAGCTTGTGCCCGAGCCCGTGTTAAGTAGTGTACCCATCCCCAACTAGTCAGCCAACCAGCCAGCTCCGCTAGGGTTCTAATGAAAAAAATACGATATCATAGAAGCGATATTAAGTCACCGCGCTCAGCTCCTCACTCAAGTAAAACTGGCATTTACGGCCCTTTTCAACCGCTACCAACCCCCTTCTACCTCTTCGCAACCGCCCCTTCAGTGCGCTGCCACACCTCCTGACCCACGCTGCGACGCTCTGGTATTCTTTAGCGTGTATCGCAAGCTCTCGGAATTGAACCTCCTTCCATGGAACACGATTGAGGACTTGGACGGGTTTACGGTTAATGAGTTGGTGGGCTGGATCCTCAACACAACTCCCTCGTCAAGTGCCTGGGGAGGGATGAAAATGCTGTCTTTGGAAAAGCATGGAAAGGAGTGCAATCCGCTCGAGAGATTTGCGAAGGAAGTTAAGGCAACTATAGCTGCGGGCGTAGCGGGTAAAGAGAGGGAGGTATGGGAGTTTAGAGCACGAGAGGATGACTGTTCTTGGGAGGATATTGTCAAAGAAGTTAGCAGCAAGTAATCTTCATTGAAGATCACTCGCAGACAACCTACTGCCTATCGCATGTGTTGGAATTTCTGTATAAGATGCGGGAGTGAAGAGAAAGTGAAGCCTGGTTGAACGTGCTAACAATATAGTTCAAAGAAGGCGGATCAGAGTTGTTCCGGGGACCCTGCTCCAGGGTTGAAAAAAAGGCTTTCGATAACGCAACCCGGGGGGTTAGAAAGGGGGGGGGGGGGGTGTTGGATTCGAGTGTCGTCACGTAACCCTCCTCAAACAGGATCCTTCTGGCCACCAGGTCACGAGGATCCATCATTAGCCTCCGGACGACAATGAAAGCGCCCGTGTTTATTCTCGTGGACTGGCCGAGGATGATGCACTCGGACACGCCTCCGCCAGCGTCGTTCTTTATGTAGAACACGGTCTCGGATGCGTGTCAGGTGGTCTTCTGGAAACGATGTTACCTTCTGGGCACTCTCAATCATCTTGGCTAGTCCGAATCGCGTGACCATTAGAACCCCACCTTTGTGCGTCCTTATGTCGCCAAAGAGTTACATGTGGCGGGGGTATATGCGAGCGTATCGTGTAGGGTATTTCGTCTACGACTGAGTCCCTATCCGTTCACCATCACCATTAGTTACACTGTTTAGGGGCTGATTGGTGAACGAGGGGGCGTTTGTGCGTCCCAGTCATTACGCCTCGCAGCCTCAATCCCCAAAACCTCCTTAATCCCCATTATGCCACTTGACTTCGCCGGAGTACCCACCACACCATCCATGTTCATGCAGATCTTGAGTCCGTAGCCCTCCAGAGTAGTGATGGGCACGATCATGCTCGAGCAGAAAATTTAGCCGATGCTCGAGCATAAATCGTCCTCGAGCACACCAAAATTTTATGATCGAGCATGATCGTGCCCATCACTACTCCAGAGTGATTTGGTTCTTCCCCGTCATGTCGTCGTTCTTACCTGCCGCCGTCGCTGGGTTCAGCTATCCCCTCATCGCCATGAGCGGTAGCTCCCGCCTCAGATTCTACACTGGTAGGAAGACTTCCGAATCGGCTTTTTTGCGCTTCTTGCGCTTCTTGAGCTTCTCTCCCATCTCGTGCATTATAGATTCTTATTCTATTCCTTGTCACGCTGCTGTCTTGAAGGGTGGATTTCCGCTTGCATTTTACGACGGTATTTATGATGCCATAGATCGCTAGTTCTAGCTGGAGCTTGCTAATTTTTTCTTGGTCTAGGTGCATGCTGACGTAGTTGTCGTCTCGGGAGCAGCTGTCTTCCATGCAGGGGGTTATCTTATGAGGATTAGCTAGTGGAGGCTGGAGGGTGGGGGCGAGTTATCTTGTATGAATGTAGAGAGGGAGGGAAACCGACAGCTTCCAAATAAGTCTTTTCAATCCTACCCTTGACAATTTTGCAGCTCGCTCGTGGTTCTGTGTTATCGGCATCTAGGTGATGATAGGCGTGTTGATAACCTTGGAAGCGTTGATGATTTGCTTGTTAAGTGGAACTCCAAGAGTAACTTTCGGGGAGGAAATACTAGAGAAATGGTAATTCTTCAGGGCCATCTGGGTTCCCGGCTCAGCAATCGACTGGGTGCCGACGGCACCTACCGCGAACAAAGGCTCTATCCTGGCCTACTGGTATTTCGACAGACAGTGCCGGGGGGTTCCGGAAGATTTCTTTCTAGGATTTTCATGATGCTGGTTACCGGGTTTACTCGGTGTGGCTTAGTGTGTTAGTGAAGGACTTACTGGAGGGGGGATTGGTGGAGGAGAAGTGTATACTGTACATGGGAAGTAGGAGTCGCCCACGTTTATGCAATCTACGTCCGGGGGTTCATTGTATGATGGTAAGTTGTATTGTAGCCGTAATGCGCCAGGTCCGTATGCCCTTTCGACGGTGTAGTATCAGACGGAGCTGTTGAATCACTTTTTGATCTCGTGTAAATCGAGGATTCTGTCTGTTGGATGATTTTTTTAATGGATTTCTATTCCGAGTGGATCAATTCTGGACATTGTTGCTGATGTGGGTCTAAAGATTCATCGCGGAATGAGACAATCTCTTGTGCGAGGAGAACATTTTGGGGGTTGCTAAAGGTGACATTCTTTGAACCCAGGCGGTGAGACAAGGTAGCAAATGTATTGAGGAGAACAGAGGACTTACCTCAGAGTGGTAGAAGATTCTGTTGAAGATCACGCTCTGTGCATTTCCCTCTGGAGTGAGAGGCTCAAAATTGTCACCCCAATACCGGAACTGAAAGAAGCCGGATGAGGACGTTAGGACAGTGTAATTTCAGGAGGTGGACAAGCGCCCCAGGAATGTGATTAGACAACGAGACATGTAGTGGGTCTCGGCAGTATCGACCCCAGTACTTGTATCGACTAGATATTCACAACTAGATAGAGCCTGGAAGAGATTCATTCGGGGTTAGCCCGGAGTAGCAGAAGTTTCTGACGAAACCTTTTGGAAGGGGTTGTTTCGCTAAAGTAGAGGGTTTAAATCCTTTCTACATTAATTACTGTTGCTCGTTGTCCGGAGGTGCCATTTCACTTTCCTGGGGTGTCTTTGCAAATAGTAGTTCAACCTAGATCTGTTGCCACGCAATTCCAGTTGCACCAGAGGGCCCACCTTTAGGCGTTTTGCACCGTTCATTACCTAAACGAAAGCACTCACCCCTCGTGGGCACACGAGCACTCAACCATCTCTTACTCTATTGTCGGGCGCTCACCTGGCCACTCCCTCATCCACAGCTTGTCCACTTTTTCTCTGCTATCACCAATCCCGCACAATTATCCCACAAGCGACACAACGCTTCCAAACACTCCCTTCCACCGCCCGGTGAAGAAGTTCTTTATATACTCAGGCCCCGTCACTATACAAAAGTGATTTCCCCCATCGTCCTATCAACAATCAAGTCATCCCATGGCTGACTTTCTTACCAGAGCCGACCAAATTTCACAGGACCTGATCGATGAGCATGATCGGTTCAGTACCTCGAGCAGCAGATGTATACAGTTTGAGATTCAAGCTGCCTTAATTCCGGACCAGAACAAGTTCGAATAGCAATCCGCGCAGGAGCTGGTTACGGAGGTCTGGGGGTTTGTCGATTCGGAGTCTGCTCAGGAACACTCCGTATATTTCCATACTGTCTCCGAAGCCGAGTTTGAGGTGATAGAAAGGGAGCTACGAGAAGCCGAGACAATGTCTATGGTACGCTTCACATTTGAGAAAGTATTAAATGCATCAATCCTACGGATAAGACCTGGTTCGGCCCATCATCTGATCGCCTCCACCTTTGGGTATGAGTTCACCCAAAAGATGCATGCAATTCATGGCCGCGGTGAATACTCAGTTTCATGCTTTGGTGCAACTATATTCGGGATTCCCGAGGTGCGCAGCAAGGAAGGGGATCAATCATTTCGGCCGCGCACTCGGAGGGGAGAGGAGGCGTGGCCTTCGGTGATGGTTGAAGTTGGGTAGAATGAAATTTCTTCGCTTGGATGCAGAGTGGTGGCTCCTGAACTCTCACGATAATACACGATTTGTGATTCTCATGAAAATCGAAAGGGATTCTTTAGTGTTCGTTACGGAGCGGGGCGGGGCGGGTTTTCACTCGCCAGACCCCGCCCTTACACTGGGCCGGGGGGGGTATGTTGCGGGTAATCCCCGCCCTGCCCCCGTCAGGGGCCCACCCGCACTCATTCCCTGGACGGGGCCCCGTTTGTTACCACCTATTTTTAACGGGGACCCGTCTGGGGTATGGGTGGGGCGGGGGCCTGAGCGGGGACAGGGGCAGGGAATGCCGAAAAAGACACCCCGCCCCAGGCCGTTGAGTGGGGCGGGGCGGGGAAAAGGGCCGGGGGCCCGCGTTTTGCGGGGCCCCGTCCTCCCCGTAACGAACTGTAGATTCGTTTGCCCTACACATTGAGTGCCGGATGATGGTTGAGACAGGCCATCGTCGAACTAGGCATACATCCAGCAGGATCCCCGGCCGTATTCAGGATTTCGACATCAACACAGTTGGTCAAGTGACATCAAGGATGGGATCCACTAAGCTTCCAATTCCCTATGATGCCATCTTTGGCATTCGCGACCCTGTCTCGCCCCCACCAGAACCAACGTCATTCAGCTTTGCTGAACTCTCTGAATTCGCTGTCATGCGGTTTGAAGATCTCTGTTGATAGGTATTTCCCATTCTCATCTTGTTTTCCGCAAGTATTCTAAGCTGAGAACTATTAGATATTGGATTGCAGTGGCGTGGCGGTCGGAAGGGGGGGATTTATAAATGGGGTAGTTCAGTGACGTTTGCACTCATTTGTATATTACGTATAGTTTGTTTGTGGCTCTAGTTTCGGTCAATCTGCTATCAGGCGTTATGTCGATTTGTCCCAATTCGGATCCCGATAATAGGGCAAAAACAAAAGTGTTTCTATCATTGAATAAAGGGTTGTTTTTACGGCGACAAGGGTCAAACTCATTCTGAGACTGTGCATTAATATAGGTCTGTACTCACGTAGGGATGAAAAAATTGGAAAGATTATGGGGGTAGAATGGTTAAGTTTATGGAATAGTCTGCACTCTAGTAACTTAGAGGAGGATTTACTCCCTTCTGCTCTTCATCATTATCGCTTTTTCTAATGTCTACAAAGCCCTTTTTTTATCCAAAGGGCTTCCCCCTCTAGTTGACTCGCCAGATCATCTTGCCAATCTTTCTTTCCGAATTCTTCATCCATGGCTGAGTACTTGCATATAACGGTATATGAGAACCTGAGTTCCACTTGCCCTAGCCATTCCGTCCCGATCTCACAAATTCTGCCTTAGCTAAATTGTTTTCACATGACTAATCAGTTATTAGTCATCCCCTGTTGTTGTTCCAGGCTATGCAATGTTTTGACTCATAGTATGTCACATGACTAGGCAATGGCAAGTCATCATTTGGTTCATTGTTTAGTGACTCACGATCGTGAGTCACACAATGTAATAACTTTTGCACATGACTCACATTGTGAGTGATGGGTTTCACACATATGACTCATTCAAGCACATGATTTGTATTATGAGTTTTGATTGGTTAACAGTATGTTTTGTAGTGACTTACATTCGCCACAAGATGGATTTCACCCTTTGACTCATTTAAGAGTCATAGAAGTTATGTAATGCGAGGTGATGAGTCACCAGGGATAGGGTTGTGAACGGGCCTATATAAGTGGCCCAGGACTGACGAGTAGTAGATAGGCTCTTTACACTATAATCCAAGTTATACAACACTTGGGCATTGGGGAACAAGGTAACCCATTTGACAATAACGTTCCCTCGGTCCAAGATATGCGACTCTTTTACTCTATCTTACAATTACCTCTTAGACTTGAACACAAGTCCTTAGTCCTTCAGCGATAGCACTTGGTCCGTCTAGATCATATAAGACCTTGCAACGACGAGAATATCATGATTGTCTTTCCTACAATACAAGACCCTGGTGATTGTCCTTCCTATAATACAACATACAATAACAATTAGTCATTGTTGGTTAAACGAAACACCAATAAGAATGTTTTTGTTACACCTAAAACCACAACTGAGCTGACACGCCAATTTAATACTCCACATTTCTAACCCCTGGGTTGCATTATGGAAAGCATTTTTTTCAACCCCGGGCCTGGAGGAGGGTCCCTACTTGATACCCCATTTTCAAACCATCAGCAAATTTCATCCCCTCTTTGTGCCCCCTAGGCCTCAATCAACCAAAAATGCACTCCGGCAATCATGAACTAAAGGCTGTTTACCTCATAAACGCCATCCTGTGAAAGATTCATGCTCTCCAGGGCCCACTGCCAAAAGTGGTATGTCAAGTGGATTCACAACTTTCAAGATTGATCACTCGCCTGGAAAAGAAAGGGACCAGTATATCAGACCAACACTAACACAGCAGATAGTAGGTGCATAGCCTTCGCTCATGCTGGGAGTTGGGTACTCGCAAAAACTTGTTTCTCTTCAGGAATGGGCTGTAATGTGGCTGGATTACTCAAACAATCACATCAGATTTGTCATGATTGCCAAATTCCAGCTCAATCCGTTAAGGCTCAAGATCCAAGGATTGAGGCTTTTGTCGACCGGTCAGACACATTTCAAGACCTTATTGTTTCATGAAGATATCGAAATTGCAGTATCAGATATTGTGTTATCCCCAAATGGGGCAACACAGCTGACGAGCCCTTATGACCACATATTTGGCATGGTTCATGAGCCTCCTGCAGATGAAAAATAGGTTCCAATGCCCCCCTCGGATGAGGAAGATCACCTTCCTGTCACCTTGTCTTAACCTTTGATGAGCTCTATACTATCGTGAGATTACTTTTTGTAGACATCGTCTGACTGGCAGGTAATATCACCTTGTCCCCATTGTCTGAAATTAATCTAACGCTCTAAGTTCCCCTCGTGATCTCTTCTGAGTCTGAAGCAATACTGCATGAAAGAGTCAGATTCATAGAGGCAATGAAAAGCGGAAGGTGTTTGATGTTTGCTTTGCTATTAACGTATTTGACCTAGTAATGGGACACTCACTAGATATGGGACACTCGTCAATTACAGTGTCCCACATACTAAAATTGGAATACCTGAACCAAAACTAAACTATTGATCTGGAACTCTATCCATAGATAGCTCATATATCTTTAAATATGCTCTAGTAATATTACTCTCCCATTGGCAAAGCCGATTAAGGAATAGTACAAAGTGTAGAGAAATAACCAATTAGCTATATAGTGAGTAATGTATTTTATATAAAATTGATATAAAATGGTAAAATTATGCTAACTGCTGCAGAAGGTAGAGGCATATCTTCTCCTCAACCTGCATATAGTAGAAACTTCATTGAATATCTACAAAGTTCAGGTCATTGATTTCAATCAGTTCAACCTTTGAAAATGACAATATCTTTCACTTTTTATCATAAAACTATTAAGACCTCCATCAATACTTAATTAAAACGGCTGAAAAATAGTTTATAAATACCTGATAAGCCTATAATAATGCTCTATAATGAATATTATGCATCTAGGCTTTAAAGATAATATTGGCTAACTACTGTAGAAAATGTCCTAATTTACAATATATGGGTGCAGTTCAGCGAAAACAGTGAAGATTGCCAATAACAACAAAACTGATGGTATGGCTCTGAGTCTCTGGTATATGGTAGAGTATTCTCTGAGTATCTTCAAATATATTTAATTTTAAAATTGGAACAAAGGTGAGTTATTAATCATTATTTTAGCAATTGAGCTCAAACCTATTTTTTGCATAGAAAGATAGCCTATGTCAAGGTGTACTTGAAACGAAGTTTAGGAATATTTTCAAGTGCATTATTCTTAGCCATTACATACTATATGTAAATTTGTACATATTTTAGATACTGTTTAGGCATTATAAACCTGTATTAGAAAATCTTATAAAACCAAAACTGTGACAAGACTGCATATAAAAATACACATCCTTTTATATAGAATTATACAGATAGATATAACTATTATTTTCCTTCTGTTTCCATACAACTGACTCTTTTCATTATTGAGTTATTTCAATTTGTTTGTCTAACACGCTTTTTTCTCTTTTCTCTAATGAGGGATGGTTGTCATGCAAACCAAACTGCTTATAACTCAAAACACCAAAAATCCAAATTTCCCTGTTTTCCCTGAACTGCACCCATATTGACTATTTTATATTTGATACAATTGATAGAAAATCATAAACTTATGCTATTTACTAGAGACTACTAGGAAAGTATATGGTTTGATATTACCTATTATTGTAAAATATAAATTAGAAGTTGGGTGACTTCAAGTATAATATTTGTATTTTACACAAGATTTACAATATGTAGTTAACAGTTTCAATTATTTAAAGGTGACTAGAATTACAGAAACAAGGATATAATTGCATTCTTAAACTAGTAGAATACATAAAATATGTATTAGGTTAAATACTGAGTAGAAATATTATACTTTTTGGTATGTCAAATGATATAGTGATTGAAATCAACGACTGGGACATTGTAGATATTCAATCAACTTTCGACTATATGCAGGTTCAGGAGAGGATATACCTCTACCTTCTGCAGCAGTTAGAATAATTTTACCATTTTATATCAATTTTATATAAAATACATTACTCACTATATAGCTAATTGGTTATTTCTCTACACTTTGTACTATTGCTTAATCAGTGTTGCCAATGGGAGAGTAATATTACTAGAGCATGTTTGAAGGTATATTAGCTATCTATAGATAGATTTACAGATTAATAGTTTCAGTTTTGGTTGAGGTATTGCTATTTGAGTATGTGGGACACTGTAATTACCAAGTGTCCCATATCTAGTGAGTGTCTCATTACTAGGTCAAATACCTTAATAGCAAAGCAAAAATCAAAGAACTCTCGCTTTTCATTGCCTCTATGAATCTGACTCTTTCATGCAGTATTGCTTCAGACTCGGAAGAGATCCCGAGGGGAACTTAGAGAGTTAGATTAATTTCAGAGAACGGGGACAAGGTGATATTACCTGCCAGTCAGGCGAAGTCTACAATAACTAACCTTACCATACTATGGAGCTCGTCAAAGGTTAAGACAACGTCACAGGAGGGTGATCTTCCTCATCCGAGAGGGGCATTGGAACCTATTCTTCATCTGCAGGGGGCTCATGAACCATGCCAAATATGTGGTGATAAGGGATCATGAGCTGTGTTGCCCCCTTTGGGGATGACACAATATCTTGTACTTCAATTTTGATATCTTCATGAGACAATGAGGTCTAGGAATGTGTCTGACGGGTCAACAAATGCCTCCATCCTTGGATTCTGAGGCTTAGCAGATTTGGCTGGAATTTGGCAATCAAGACAAATCTGATACACTGGTTTGAGTTATCCAGCCATATTTCAGCTCGTTCCTGAAGTGAAACAAGTGTTTGGGAGTACCCAACATCCAGCATGAGCGAAGGCTATGCACCTACTCTCTCCTGTGTTAGTCTTGGTCTGATACACTGGTCCCTTTGTTTGCCTGACCACTCATCGATCTTGAAAGTTGTGGATCCACTTAAGATGACACTTTTGGCTGTGGGCCCTGAAGATCATTAATCATTTCCAAGGTGGCATGTATGTCATAAACAACCTTTAGTTCGTGATTGCCGGAGTGCATTTTTGTTTGATTAAGGCCCAGGGGGCAGACAGAGGGGATGAAATTGGCTAACGGTTTGAAAATGGGGTATCAAGTAGGGACCCGCCTCCAGGGTTGAAAAAAATGCGTTCGATAATGCAACCCGCGGGTTAGAAATGTGCAGTATTGAATTCGCGTGTCAGCTCGGTTGTGGTTTTAGGTGTAACAAACACATTCTTGTTGGTGTTTTGTTTAAGCGACAATGACTAATTGTTAGTGTATGTTGTATTGTAGGCCGGGCAATCACCAGTGTCTTGTATTGTAGGAAATACAATCATGAGATTCTCATCGTTGGAAGGTCTTATAAGATCTAGAGGGACAAAGTGATATTGCTCAAGGACTAAGGACTTGTGTTCAAGTCTAAGAGGTAATTGTAACAAATCGAGTAAAAGGGTCGTATATCTTGGATCGAGGGAAGGTCATTGTCAAATGAGTTAGCTTGTTCCCTAATGCCCAAGTGTTGTATAACTTGGATTATGGTGTAAAGAGCCTATCTACTACTGGTCCGTCCTCGGCCACTTATATAGGCCCCTTCACAACCCTATCCCTAGTGACTCATCACCTCGCATTACATAACTTCTATGACTCTTAAACGAGTCAAAGGGTGCAATTCATCTTGTGGCTCCTGTAAGTCACTACAAAACATACTGTTAACTGATCAAAACCCCTATTACAAATCATTTGATTGAATGAGTCACATTTATGAAACCCATGACTCACAATGTGTGTCATGTGCAAAAGTTATTACATTGGGTGACTCACAATCGTGAGTCACTAAAGAATTAACAAAATGATGACTCGCCATTGCCTAGTCATGTGACATACTATGAGTCAAATAATTGCATAGCCTGGAACAACAACATGGGATGACTAATAACTGATTAGTCATGTGAAAACAATTTAGCTAACTCAGAATCTGTGAGATCAGGACGGAATGGCTAGAGCAAGTGGAACTCAGGTTCTCAGACCCCGTTATTAGCAAGTACTCGGCCATGGATGATGAATTCGGAAAGAAAGATCGGCAAGATGATCTGGAGAGTGAACTAGTGGGGGAAGCCCTTTGGATAAAAACAGAGCTTTGTAGACATTAGAAAAAGCGATAATGATGAACGGCAGAAGGGAGTAAATCCTGCTCTGAGTTACTAGAGTGCAGACTATTCCGTAAACTTGACCATTCTACCTCCATAAGTTTTCCAATTTTTACATGGCTATATGAGTACAGACCTATATCAATGCACAGTCTCACCATGAGTTTGACCCTTGTCGCCGTCAAAACAACCCTTTATTCAATGATAGAAACACTTTTGTTTTTGCCATATTAATGGCATCCGAATTGGGACAAATTGACATAACCCCTCAAAGCAGATTCACAGAAACTAGCGGAACAAACAAAGTATAAGTAATATACAAATGAGTGCAAACTTCACTGAACTACCCCTTTTGTAAATCCCCCCATTCGGACCCGGACCGGACTCCAATCCAATTTCTAGTAGTTCTCAGCTTTGAATACTTGCCGAAAGCAAGAGGAGAATCGGAAATACCTATCCACTGAGATCTTTGAACAGCATGACGGCGAATTCCGCAAGTTCAGCAAAGCTGAATGAACTTGCTTCTGCTGGGGGCGCGACAGGGTCCCCAATGTCAAAGATGGCATCATAGGTAATTTCAAGCTTAGTTGATCCCATCCTTCATGTCACTTCACCTACTGCATTGATGTCAAAACCTGAACACCGCGGGGATCCTGCTAGGTGTATGCCTAGTTCGACGACGGCCTGTCTCAACCATTATCTAGCACTCAATGTGTAGGGCAAACGAATCCCTTTCGATTTTCATGAGAATCACAAATCGTGTATTATCGTGAGCGTTCAAGAGCCACCACTCGGCATCCAAGCAAAGAAATTTGATTCCACCCGGATACCCTACTTCAACCATCACCGAAGACAACGCTGCCCGTCCCCTTCGGGTGCGCGGCCGGAATGACTGATCCCCTTCCTTGCTACGCTCGCCGGGAATCCGCAATATAGTTGGCCCAAAGCATGAAACTATGTATTCACCACGGCCATGAATTGCATGCATCTTTTGGGTGAACTCATACCCCAAGGTGGAGGCGATCAGATGATGGGCCGAACCATGTCTTCTCTGTAGGATTGATTTATTTAACCCTTTCTCAAATGTGAAGCGTACCATGGACATTGTCCCGGCTTCCTGTAGCCCCCTTCATATCACCTCAAACTCGGTATCGGAGACACTGTGGAAATATATGGAATGTTCTTGAGCAGACTCCGAATCGGCAAACCCCGGGACAGTCCTAACCAGCTCCTGGGTGGATTGATATTCGAACTTGTTCTGGTCCGGAATTAAGGCAGCTTGAATCTCAAACTTTATACATCTGCTGCTCGAGGTACTGGGCCAATCATGCTCATCGATTGGGCCCGGTGAAATTTGGTCGTCTCTGCTAAGAAAGAGAGCCATGGGATGCGTTGATGGTTGATAGGACGATGGTGAAAATCGCTTTTGTATCGTGACGGGGCCCGAGTATATAAACAGCGTCTTCAGCGGGCAGCTGAGTGTTTGGAAGAGTTGTGTGGGTTGAGGGATAATTGTGCGGGATTGGTGATAGCAGTGAGAAAGGGGACAAGCTGTGGATGAGGGAGTGGCCAGGTGTGTGCCCGACGATAGAGTAACAGATGGTTGAGTGCTCGTGTGCTCACGCGGGGTGAGTGCTTTCTTTTTGGTAATGAAGGGTGCAAAACGCCTAAAGATGGGCCCTCTTGTGCAACAGGAATTGCGTGGTAACCGATCCAGGTTGAACCACTATTTGCAAAGACACCCAAGGAAAGTCAAATGCCACCTCCGCACAACGAGCAATAGTGATTAATGTAGAAATGATTTAAACCCTCTACTTTAGCGAAACAACCCCTATCAAATGGTTATCGTCAGAAACTGCTGCTACTCCGGGCTAACCCCGACTAAATCTCTTCCAGGCTCTATCTAGTCGTGAAGATCTAGTCGATACTACGGTCGAGACTGCTGAGACTCACTACATGTCTGGTTGTCTATTGAAAATCCTGGGGCACTTGTGCACCTCCTACAATTGCACTATCCTAACGTAGTTATCCGGCTTCTTTCAATTCCAGTATTCGCGTGACAATTTTGAGCCTATCACTCTAGAGGGAAATTCACAGAGCGTCATCTTCAACAGAACATTCTACCACTCTGAGGTAAGTCCTCTATTCTCCTCAATACATTTGCTACCTTGTCTCACCGCCTGGGTTCAAAGAATGTCACCGTTAGCAACCCCAACAAGGTTCTCCTCGCACAAGAGATTGTATCATTCCGTGATAAATATTTAGACCCACATCTGCAAAAATATCCAGAATTGATCCACCCGGAAAAGATATCTATTGAAAAAATCATCCAACAGACAGAACCCACGAGTTACAGGAGATCAAGAAGAGATTCAACAGCTCCGTCTGATACTACATGGTCGAAAGGGCTTACGAACTTGGCGCATTGCGGCTACGATACAACCTACGATGAGACAAAGAACCCCCGGACGTAGATTACATAAACGTGGGCGACTCCTACTTCTCATGTACAGTATACACCTCTCCTCCACCAATCCCCCCTCCAGCAAGCCCTTCACTAATACAGTAAGCCACACCGAGTAACCGCGGTAACCAGCATCATGAAAATCCTAGAAAGAAATCTTCCGAAATCCCTCCGGCACTGTCTGTCGAAATACCAGTAGGCCAAGATAAAGCCCTTGTCTGCGGTGGGTGCTGTCGGCACCCAGTTGCTTGCCGAGCAGGGAACACAAATGCCCCTGAAGAATTACCATTTCTCTAGTATTTCCTCCATGAAAGTTACTCTTGGAGTTCCACTTAACAATCAAATCATCAACACTTCAATGGTTATCGACACGCCTATCATCACCTGCATGCCGGTAACACAGAACCACGAGCCAGCTGCTAAAATTGTCAAGGGTAGGATTGAAAAGACTTATTTAGAAGCTATCGGTCTCCCTCCCTCTCGACATTCATACAAGATCACTCGCCCCCGCCCCCCACTAGCTAATCCTCATAAGATAACCCCCTGCACGGAATACAGCTGCTCCCGAGACAACAACTACGTCAGCATGCACCTAGATCAAGAAACAATTAGCAAGCTCCGGCTAGAACTACCTATCGATGGCATAATAAATCCCGTCGTAAAATGCAAGCCGATACCCACCCTCCAAGACAACAGCGTGACAAGGACTAGAATAAGAATCTATAATGCATGAGATGGGAGAGAAGTGTAAGAAGCGCAAAAAAGGCGATTCGGAAGTCTTCCTACCCGTGTAGAATCTGAGGCGCGACCTACCGCTCATGGCGATGAGGGGATAGCTGAACCCAGCGACGGCGGCAGGTAAGAACGACGACATGACGGGGAAGAACCAAATCACTCTGGAGGGCCACGGACTCAAGGTCTGCATGAACATGGATGGCGTTGTGGGTACTCCGGCGATGTCAAATAGCATGATAGAGATTAAGCAGGCTTTGGGGATTGAGACTGCGAGGTATAATAATTGAAAGGCACAAACGCCCCCTCGTTCACCAATCAGCCTCTAAGCAGTGTAACTAATGGCGATGGTGAATGGACAGGGACCCAGTCGTAGACGAAATACCCTACATGATGCGCTCGCATATACCCCCGCCACATGCAACTCTTAGGCGACATAAGGACCCCTAAAGGCGGGGTTCAATGGTCACGCGATTCGGACTAGCCAAGATGAGTGAGAGCGCCCAGAAGGTAACATCGTTTCCAGAAGACGACCTGACACGCATCCGAGACCGTGTTCGACATGAAGAACGACGCTGCTGGAGGCGTGTCCGAGTGCATCATCTATCCGAGTGCAACATACTCGGCCAGTCCAGGCGAATAGTAACTCGTGCTTTCATGGTCGTCCGGAGGCTAATGATGGATCCTCGCGACCTGGTGGCCAAAAGGATCGTGTTTGAGGAGGGTAAGGTGACGGCACTCGAATTCAACACCCCCCCCCTTTCTAACTCCCCGGGTTGCGTTATCGAAAGCCTTTTTTTCAACCCTGGAGCAGGGTCCCCGGAACAACTCTGATCCGCCTTCTTTGAACTATATTGCTAGCACGTTCAACTAGACCTCACTTTCTCTTCATTCCCGCATCTTATACAGCAATTCCAACACATGCAATAGGTTGTCTGCGAGTGATCTTCTATGAAGATTACTTGCTACCAACTTCTTTAACAATATCTTCCCAAGAACAGTCATCCTCTCGTGCACTCAGTCCACCCGTACCTATTGCTAACCTAACTTCTGCTGCGAGTTTCTCGGGTGGGCTGCATCCCTTTCCATGCTTTTCCTAAGTCAACATTTTCATCCCCAGGCATTTGACGAGGGAGTTGGGTTGAGGATCCAGCCCACCAACTTATGAACCGGCAACCCATACCAAGTCCTCAATCGTATTCCATGGCAGGAGGCTCAATTCCGAGAGCTTACGATACATGCTAAAGAATACCAGAGCGTCGCAACGGGGGTCAATGGGTGTTGCAGCGCACTGGAGGAGCGGCTGCGAAGAGGTAGAAGGGGGTTGGTAGCGGTTGAAAAGGGCCGTAAACACCAGTTTTACTTGAGTGAGGAGCCGAGTGCGATCACTTAATATCGCTTCTATGATATCATATTTTTTCATTAGAACCCTAGCGGAGCTGGCTGGCTTGCTGACTAGTTGGGGATGGACACAGCTCAACACGGGCTCGGGCACAAGCTCCCCAAACCCACCTCTGCCCTCCTTCTCCTTGAAAATCGGAACTTTATCCATACCTCCCCCAATCCTCCGGACACTCGCCTCCACTACTGCCTTCCGAAACAGGTTTCCGCAAGTTTTCTCCACGCTCCACACCCACGCCATGAATAGCCGCTGCTTGTACCCCGGCTTCTCAGCCAGGGTCGTCCAGTCCTTCATCCACCTGTCGCTGTACACCCGTACATTCTCGTCGCCTGCGAGCAGTCGTACTTGTCCGCTGCGGCGGCCATCTTGACCAGCTGCTTGAATGACAGCAGCCGGGGAACAGACTGGTGATTGTGTAAGGCTTTCAGTAGGATCCAGAGCACCACAGGGTCGTCGTCATGGAGCCTTAGGACGAATGGCGCCTCGAGGAGTGGGGGGAATTGTTGAAGCGCTGGGGTTCGGAGAAGGGGAGGTGGGGCTTAGAATTGCCGAGAAGACCTTCGACGTGGTGATTAGCACGCTCGGAGGCTCTGTAGTGCAGTGTTTGCATGGGTGTGAGTAGGCGGAGGGGTATGTTCTACTAGGGAGAATATTATTGTCTCGAGGGGTGGTGGTAATGGGCTTGTTGGTGTTATCGTGGTCATCCTTATTGTCGCCGCGGCGGCACCAGCTTTTTCCCGGGGGTGGTGGTGGTGGTGGTGGTGGTGGTATGGGTTGGGAAATTGTCGATGCTTTTCTGTTCCTAATAATTGAGGAGGGTCGGGGGTTGTATTCGGTTTTCATTAAATTTTTCATCTTTCATTTTTTCCATTTGTTTTGTTGCTCCGCTGCTTTGATGGTTCTTTTGGGGTTGTTCTGCCTAGGATTCATGAGTCGTCATTCGTCGTCGCCGTACAAGTGCTCGTAAAAGTGCCCCCTTCGAGGTGCATCTCTGGAAGTTTGCCCGGAATCGGGGAGACGGCGCCGAGAAACCATCATTTATGCTATGATACGATACCGGTATGATACATACGAGAGCATACCCATGTTGCCCAACTATGCTCTCTTATCATACTCGAACCCAAGCGAAAAGGTCTACTGTCCACGGGAGGCAGGAAGGAAGGTCTCCAAAAGGAAATTTCCCATCTCGGGGGAACATTCGGGAGTAACCTCTAATAACAACTGCTCGGCTATTCCACGAGGAGAGAAGGGCATTGAAAATATTAGTTCGGGGGACGACGGACAAAGGCCTTCAATCGCTCGCATATAACCTCGGAGGTCCCTTGATCTTTTTTTGGCGACCTGTTCTAACAAGTCTTATATCATATCAGAATTTCAGAGCTAAAACTGGTTATGAAAACGGCTCACTGGGTAAGTTGTAGGTTAGAGGGTTTTTTTCCTGTCCTTTTCCTCATAATTATGATACATATTTGGCGCAAGATGAGCGTTCAAGTTAAAGTACGGTACAGCTGGTGCGGTCACGTATTTTGGGATCTCGCACCGAAGAAAATCTTCTCCCGGTTCTTTCCTTCGGGAGGGTTTTTTTGCCTCCCTGTGGCATGGGAAAAGAAAAGTTTTTTCACCAATTATATCCGCCTGGCCAAAGTGATGGCCTGGGGGGGAGGGTTGTTTTTTTCTTTCTTTTCTTTTTAAGAAAGAAGCTGGCATGCCGACTAGGACACTGGAAGATAAACTTAGATGAAGGGGAGAAGGAGATGTATGTGCAGGTGAGAATTCGGTATTCCAGTATTGAGGAGGGGTTACATGGAGGGAGGGAGTGCGAGTGATGAGGAAACCACAGTAGGGAAAAGTTGAATTCATGATACTACGAGCAATTGCGGGGGGGGGGGTCAAGTGTGAGTAGCTGCATAAATTGGTCTCTTGCTATTGAAACACTGTACTAGTGCCACTTGTGTAGTTAGGCTCCCTCCCCTGCCACATTCCAATTTCGATAATATTATAAAGTGTTTTTTCTTCCTGTATAAATCTTACCAATTCGGCTGAGAGCGCCCGGTAAGTTCGTACTACTAGGATTTTATACTAAAAGGATTATTTGGTTGGACTGTTGTTTGAAAGAGAGCCAAGTATCGTAAATGCTTTCCTTGTTTTTTATGACCAATTCTAGCAACTCCTATCTCCATATTTCAGAACTAACATTTCCTTGTAGAACGACTGTTTGCTGGTCAAGTTTTAGGATGCGCCCCCCCTCCTTTTTCTACATAATATTTGGTGGGGGGCGGGGATGCTGTTGGGCCGCTTTTGCCCACTATCTGGGAATCTGCGGGTCATGCAGTGCAAATTGAAATTTTGAGTAACCTGGAATCTTCACTCAGACATCTGCGGGCTTTGCATGGGCCCCTTGCGGCTGTGGCCTGAGCGGCTTCGGAGTTCGGCACGGCGGTTGCATGGGCGCCGCTACTGCAGGCTCTGGCAGCGGTTGTTTTTTTTTCGGCCGGGCTGAACGAGGTTTTTTAAAACCACGGCCAGACCATAGGTTTTCCGATTCTTCCGTCCCTACCTGGGTAGAAACACTTTTTTCTTTTGCCCCATTGTCTACATCTGAATTGGGACAAAACGAGATAACCCCTCAAAGCGGATTCATAGAGACTGGAGCAACAAACAAAGTATAAGGAAAATACTGGGGTATGGTGAAAAGGGCGGAAAAACAGATTAGCAAGGTCATGGGTTGTAGCGACGAGATAGGTTGTATAAGTAGAAAAATTATTGTCCTCGCGGACATCTGAAATCCAGATTGAAGGGGTGGGTATCTTGCAAGTGCAACTCAACGGTTCAAATCGTGACAAATTGGTAGCGCTTGTAGGCAGTGAAATATATTGTGTCTCTCAGAAGAGCTACCCAAAACACCCTATCCCCTCCCCTCCTTTGGTTTCATTATTGCCCTATACAACTTGATATCATAAAATATATGGATGCGTGGACAATCACTCAGTTCAACAGCCTAAGATTAATGGAATCCTGCAACGCCTCCACTTTTTCCATTGTTCCTAATCGATCAGCACTCCTCACCCTTGTCTCGCCACCCAAAGTTTTCCGCCGTTTTCTACGGTACCTGAGTACAAATGAGTGCAAATACCGCTCAATCACCCCATTTGTAAATGCCGCGCCTTCCAACCTGGACCCGACTGCAATCCAATTTCTAGTAGTTCCCAGCTTAGAATACTTGCGGAAAACAAGATGAGAATGGGAAATACCTATCAACGGAGATCTTCGAACAGCCTGACGGCGAATCCGGAGAGTTCAGCAAAGCTGAATGAGATTGTTTCTGGTGGGGGCGAGACAGGGCCGCGAACGTCAAAGATGGCATCATAGGGAATTTCAAGCTTAGTGGATCCCGTCCTTGATGTCACATGACCAGCTGCGTTGATGTCGAAATCTTGAACACAGCTGGGGATCCTGCTGGGTGTATGCCTAGTTCGACGACGGCCTGTCTCAACCATCATCCAGGACTCAATGTGTAGGGCAAACGGATCCCTTTCCCATTTGAGGAGAATCACAAATCGTGTTTTATCTTGCGAGTTCAGGAGCCACCACTCTGCATCCAAGCGAAGAAATTTCATTCCCCCCGGATACCCCACTTCAACCATCACCGAAGGCCACGCCTCCTCTCCCCTCCGAGTGCGCGGCCGAAATGACTGATCCCCTTCCTTGCTGCGCACGCCGGGAGTCCGGAATAGAGCTGAACCAAAGCACAGAACTGGGTATTCGCCGTGGCCGGGAATTGTAGCCATCTTTTGCGTGAACTCATACGCAAAATTGGAGGCGATCAGATGATGGGCCGAACCAGGTCTTATCCGTAGGATTGCTGCGTTTAACGATTCCTCGAATGTGAAGCGTACCGTGCGCATTATCTCGGCTGCTCGTAGCTTCCTTTCTATCATATGAACCGCAGCATCGGTGATACCGTGGAAATATACTGCGTGTTCCTGAGCAGACCCCGAACGGAGAAACCCCTGGACGGTTTTGACAAGCTTCTGCGCGGTTTGATATTCGAACTTGTTCTGGTCCGGAATTAAGGCAGCTTGAATCTCAAACTGAATACATCTACTGCTCGAGGGACTAAACCGATCATGCTCATCGATCAGGTCCTGTGAAATTTGGTCGTCTCTGGTAAGAAGGAGAGCCATGGGATACGTTAATGGTTGATAGGACGATGGGGGAAATCGCTTTTGTATAGTGACGGGGCCGAGTATATAAAGAACTTCTTCAGCGGGCAGTGGAGCGCAGTTTTTGGAAGCGTTGTGTGGATTGAGGGATAATTGTGCGGGATGCGTGGTAGTAGAGAAAAAGAGACAATCTGTGGATGAGGGAGTGGCTAGGGGAGTGCCCGACGATAGAGTAAGAGATGGTTGAGTGCACGTGTGATCACGAGGGGTGACTGCTTTCTTTTTGGTGATGAACGGTGCAAAACGCCTAAAGGTGGGCCCTCTAGTGCAACAGGAATTGCGTGGCAACCGATCCGGGTTAAACCAATATTTGACAAGACACCCAGGAAAGTGAAATGACACCTCCGGAGAGCGAGAAATAGTGATTTATGTGGAAATGATTTAAACCCTCTACTTTAGCGAAACAACTCCAATGAAAAGGTTTCGTCAGAAACTGCTCCAACTCAGGGCTAACCCCGACTGAGTCTCTCTTCCATGCCCTATCTAGTCGTGAAGGTCTAGTCGATACTACAGTCGAGACTGCCGAGACTCACGGCATGGCTCGTGGTCTAAACAAATTCCTGGGGCGCTTGTCCGCCTCCTGCGATTACACTGTCCTAACGTCGTCGTCCGGCTTCTTTCAATTCCGGTATTGGGGTGACAATTTTGATCCTGCAGTTCTGGAGGGAAATGCACAGAGCGTGATCTTCAACAGAACATTCTACCACTCTGAGGTAAGTCCCCTGTTCTCCTCAATGCATTTGCTGCCTTATCTCACCGCCTGGGTTCAAAGAATGTTACCTTTAGCAACCCCAAAAATGTCCTCCTCTCATAAGGCATAGTATCATTCTGGTATAAAGTTTTAGACCCATATCAGCAAAGATTATCCGGAGTTGGTCCTCTCGGAAAAGAAATCCAGTAATAAAAAAAACAGCTAACAGACAGAACCCTTGATTTGTAGGAGATTAAGAAGAGATTCAACATCTCCGTCTGATACGACATTGTCGAAAGGGCATACGAACTTGGAGCATTGCGGCGACGATACAACCTACAATCACACAAAGAACCCCCGGACGTAGATTGCATAAACGTGGGCGAATCCTACTTCTCAGGTATGCACTTCTCCTCCACCAATCCCCCTCCAGTAAACACTTCACTAACACACTAAACCGCCCCGAGTAAACGCGGTAACCAGCATCATGAAAACCACAGAAAAAAATCTTCCGGAATTTCTTCGGCACTGTCTATCGAAATACCAGCATGCCAAGATAGAGCCCTTGTCCGCTGTGGGTGCCGCCGGCACCCAGTCGATTGCTGAGCCGGGAACCCAGATGCCCTTGAAGAACTACAATTTCTCTGGTATTCCTCCATGAAAGTTACTCTTGGAGTTCCCCTAAACAAGAAAATCATCAACGCTTCCAAAGTTATCAAAACGCCTATTATCACCTGCATGCCGGTAACACAGAACTACGAGCCAGCTGCAAAAATTGTCAAGGGTAGGATTGAAAAGAATTATCTAGAAGCTGTCGGTTTCCCTCCCTCTCAACATTCATACAAGATCACTCGCCCCCACCCTCCACTTGCTGATCCTCATAAGATAACTCCCTGCATGGAAGATAGCTGCTCCCGAGACGACACCTAGGTTAGCATGCACCTTGATCAAGAAACAATTAGCAAGCTCCAGCTAGAACTACCGATCGATGGCATAATAAATGCCGTCGTAAAATGCAAGCGGAAATCCACCCTTCAAGACAGCCGCGTGATAAGAAATATGATAAGAATCTATAATGCACGAGATGGGAGAGAAGCGCAGGGAGCCCAAAAAGACGATTCGGAAGTCTTCCTACCCGTGTAGAATCTGAGGCGGGACCTACCGCTCATGGCGATGAGGGGATAGCTGAACCCAGCGACGGCGGCAGGCAAGCATGACAAAAAGACGGGGAAGAACCAAATCACTCTGGAGGGCCACGGACTCAAGATCTGCATGAAGACGGATCGCCTGGTGGGCACTGCGGCGAAGTCAAACAGCATGATGGATATTAAGGAGGTTTTGGGGATTGAGGCTGCAAGGTATAATAACTGAAAGGCACACACGCACCCTAGTTCACCCATCAGCCTCTAAACAGTGTAACTAATGGTGATGGTGAACGAACAGGGACTCAGTCGTAGACGAAATACCCTACACCATGAGCTCACATCTACCCCCGCCACATGCCACTCTTCCGCAACATAAGGACACACAAAGGTGAGGTTCTAATGGTCACGCGATTCGGACTAGCCAAGATGAGTGAGAGCGCCCAGGTGGTAACATTGTTTTCAGAAGACCACCTGACACCGTGATCTACATAAAGAACGACGCTGGCGGAGGCGTGTCCTAGCGCATCATCTGTCCGAGTGCAACATACTCGGCCAGTCCACGCGAATAGGCACCCGTGCTTTCATGGTCGTCCGGAGGCTAATGATGGATCCTTGCAACCTGGTGGTCAAAAGGATCGTGTTTGAGGAGGGTTATATGACGACACTCGAATTCAACACACCCCCTTTCTAACCACCATGGTCGCATTATCGATAGCCTTTTTTCGCCCCTAGGGCAGAGTCCCCCGGTCGTTACTCCATTTTCGAACCGTCAGACAATTTCAATCCCTTTTCATATCCTCCAAACCTGAAACAATAATCGCCTCCCCCATCCGTGAAGTAATGGCTATTTGCCTCTTAGATACCAGCCTGGGAGAGATTGGTGCCCTTCCGGACCTGCCCGCCAACAGCGTTACGATACCTCGGCCGGAACAACATATTTCAAGTTAGATGAGTCGCCTGGACAACAATGCAACCAGTTTATCACAAATAAAAATTACTATCAGCCTTAACAGATGTCTTCCTGTAGGAATCTGGAAAATTCTGGAGCTTGGAGCAAGAATCTGGGTTGCAAGTTGTTCTCAGAAAAAATGATTTTCTAAATTTCTAGATTATGATCATTGTTGAAAAATGAAGCCACAAAGATGGAAAATAATAGATACAACTAAGCTGTTATTTTTCATAGGAATGTGTCCTGCAGTATTTTGTTAGTTCCTCATTGTGTGCATTGAGAACTGGGGCCCAATGTGTCGAGAATTGCAGCCTTAGGGCCTGTTAATCAACTGGGTGCAAACTTTTATATTCTGAGCCCTTTCAAATCCGAACCGGGGGGGGGGCTGGTGGTCCAGATTTTTAGAAAATTTAGAAGTTCTTTTTCTAGATTTTAGCGTGAAAATATGCCAGGACCGCTTCTCTCTAAAACTGTTCCAGATTCCTACGGGAAGTCCTCCCATAATAATGAAAAGAACAAGAAATTAAGGCTCTTCCACGCCAGAGCGAGGGCCCGGCATAGCGAGTCATCCATCCAAATACTCGTTTAGCCAATCACGTTACCTAAACTTGCGGATGACTTGGCGTGGAAGGCATTATGATGTATCATACCAGCGGGCGCTCCGAATGGCCCTTCGCTACGCTTCGGGATTCGGAGGCGGGCTTTTTGCGATGCAATAAAGTAGGATATTTAGCCAGCTCTTCGAATGGCTCTAAACTTCGCTTTAGGATTTACAAAATTCTCTGTTGAAAATCAATTGAAAAATTTATTGAGACATGAAAACTCGAATCGAAACCAAGTAAAAGAGAAAAAGGACTAATGAATGTGGGGAAGGACTGTTCAGGGTATGAGTGTTGAGTGGCCTACAGTCACGTGAGCGTAAAAACTTTGTTGCCATGTGACCTTAGTGGGATTATGTATAGAGATCATATCGGTTGTGTGGTAATGATTTTTGGGGTGGGTTTGTTGTGGGGAGCTATTGTTTTGGAAGTGATTCACGCTACTCATGGAAAGGTTGTGGCTTATCATACCACAGTAAATTTGTGGCTCAGCGCCGCTTTGTAGCTCAATGTGACCTAAAAAATATATTAAATATAATAATGTTCTCATTCAAATCAATTCCTGAAACTGCCCTTGTCACTTAATTATTATCTTAAATATTCTTTAAGCATAGGTTATGATACATCAAATCAGAAAGCTGTGTTGAGCCACTGGGTTGTATTGAGCCACAAATTTACTATGGTATGATATGATAAGCCACAATTTCGCGCTGAGCTGTAAATTTGCGTTAGGCTGTCAGGCACTCTTTAGAGTGCCCACGGTCTCGAGCCTGTGAGCAATTGTGGGTTGTGCTTGAACTACAACTTTCGCACGAGTATGCATTTGAGAGATTTAGACCCTGCTCTGAGATACCGTACCCGTATCATATCTCAGGAATAACTAGGAAGCATTCTGCTACAGGCTCCCCGTCTTAGGGAGTTGCTGTGCCTATTCTACGCCTGTGAGTGACATACGATGCTGGAGCGAGAGGGTTCTCTGTTTACTCGAGTAGACACAATTGTCTTAAGTGGTGGTGGTTCGGGTACTCGCGTGGATATGGCTTTGTGCAGCATCGCATACAGTAGTCTACTGAGACATAGTAAAATCTCTCTCATGCATAGCGCCGCAGCTAGTCTCTTGGCATTCGAGTGATATCTAAATCTAATCTGAGGCCTATTTACTCAAAACTATTGTATACAATAGTCCAGAACCACGACGCTAATGCGCGAGATAGATCTTACTCTGTCTTAGTAGACTAAGGGATACTCGGCAGGTATTTTAAGTTGGACGACATACATAGGGTAACTAAATGATTAACATTTACAAGCGTGTCCCCCGGCATTTCTTTGTATAATAATTATGTGGGAAAATACTCTGCCGATGCCTAGAATAGGCAATAAGCTAAGAGCCTGTTTAGTGCAAGTGCAACCATTCCGTTGGGAAACAGTTTGATCCGGGGAAACGGTCGTTGCCAATTTCGCACCGTTTCCCTCCTGTCAACTCTTCGTCTCTCGCTCTCTCTCTCTCTCTTTCTCTCTTTTTTATACCCTTTTGCTAACATGGCTATCATAGCGGGACTGGTTATTCCAAATTAGGTGAGCACCCTGATCCGCACCATCAGGTTTGCTGTCTCGGCATACTGGAACGTGGTTTACAGGCTTTACTGGAACGATTCGCCATCATTTGGGTGCTAAAAGGGGTGCTGGGAACCTGGATTACTTTATTGGAGGTGAAGCATCGGCGCGACCACTTCCACCAGGTACGGGTGACTACTCTTCCTATCCCAGTTGCGGTGCAGTGTTGCCCTAGGTTCCAGACTCTTAAATTTCAATAAAAGGAATAGCTGACAACTGGTGATAGGCTATAGCGACCATCACCCGATAAGCGATGGTCAAGTTGACGATTGGGTATGATATCTATCCAATTGCCTTGAAACAAGGGGCAACTAGGAATTCTGGCCATTGTTATAGGACCACATGGAGCGTTTTTGGCACGACTCGATTTTCAAATACCTTCAAGTCGAGCCGGAAGATTACTGCGTCCTTCTCACCAAACCTGTAATCATCGCCCTAGAAATTTCTTCATGGGCTGTGAACTGACCTGGGCCTTGAAAGCCGCTAAATCCTCCAGAATCTCGTGAAAACACAGCCGAGATCATGGTCGAGACCTTCAATTATGCCTGTGCCGGATTATATATTGCTTTGGCGGTACTGGCATTGGTTGCGAGTTGGACCAGTAGGAAGGTTCAGGACCGGAACTTGACTGGTACTGTTGTTGACTCAGGAAACAGTGTTACAGAGGTTATTCCGGTTGCTGAGGGCTATGTCATGTGATCATCGACCAAGTCCTTGCCTATTCCCGGGGGTTATGACAGAGTTTGTTCGGTCGCTCCTCCTTGACCGGCCCGTGCCCGACTACAGCCCAGAGAGCGCTGAGCAGAACGAGGAATTCTGTTACATTTGTCCGGAAGTTCAAATATCAATCCGCGCGGGAGCCGGCCAGGACGGTCCAGGAGTTTGTCGATTCGGAGTCTGCTCAGGAATACTCAGTATATTCCCACCATATCTCGGATGCTGAGGTTGACGTGATAGAAAGGAACCTACGAGCTGCCGAGATAATGCGTACGGTACACTTCACATTCGAGAAATTGTTAGACGGAGCAATCCTAGGGAGAAGGCCTGGTTCGGCCCATCATCTGATCGCCTCCACCTTTGCGCATGAGTTCACCCGAAAGATGCATGCATTTCATGGCCACGGCGAATACCCAGTTGCGTGCTTTGGTTCAACTCTATGCGGGACTCCCGGCGGGCGTAGCAAGGAAGGGGATCAGTCATTTCGGCCGCGCACTCGGAGGGGAGAGGAGGCGTGGCCTTCGGTGATGGTTGAAGTTGGGTATCCGGGGGTATTGAAATTTCTTCGCTTGGATGCAGAGTGGTGGTTCCTGAACTCTGACGATAAAACACGATTTGTGATTCTCATCGAATTGGAAGGGATCCTTTCGCCCTACACATTGAGTGCTGGATGATAGTTGAGACAACCGGTGGTCGAACTGTTAATATTGGGTTGGAAATTCTCACAACGAGCAAGGCGGCTGAGCTCCCTTCAAAAAAAGGAGACAGTTCTCCCCTACGGCTACTCAATAGACCCCAATTTCGAGGTTGCTGCGGAGCACCAACCCCATTACTTTCTCCGGCGCATTTATTACCAAATCGCGTCCTTTGCAGGTCCGATTGGACTCTCCAGTCTTTCTCTATTGGGTGCTCTCACTGTTCTCAACGTTTTGCTCAAAATATTCACTTCTTTCTCGAGCTCGCTCATTCTTTGTTCGACAAATGTATATTACTCCCGCAACATGCGGGAGGTTAGGTAGCATACTGACTCACTTGTGATTATAGCTCCATACACCCGGGCTGAAAGGGTCGTGGACACTCACTACGGGCTCCTCGGATGGAATTATGAAGGAATTCTCGTTGGTGATCGCCGACAAGTGATTCGACGTAGTTCTGGTCTCCCGCACCCAATCGAAACTCGCCACCCTAGCTCAGGAAATCGAATCCAAGTACTCCGGTATCCAAACCAAGGCTTTGGCCATGGCATTGCAAGGAATGACTCGGCGCGCTACAAGCGCTTGGCGGGCTTGGTGGGCGATCTGCACATCGCGATTCTGATTAACAATGTTGGAAAAAGCCACGATACCAGTACTCCTTTCCTGGAGGGGCCCGGGAAGGAGATGGACCAGATCATCAGCATCAGTATTGATGGTACACTCAAAGTTACTCAAAGTTACTCAAATGGTTGCTCCGGGCACCGCTTCTAGAAAGACAGGGCCCATATTAAATATGGGCTCTTCCGGCTGTTTGCTTCCTACTCCCTTTTTGGCCACTTACTCAGGCCAGAAGACTTTCCTGCAACATTAGTCCATCGCTCTCGGCGACGAGGACAATCGTGATGGTGCGCCGGTTCAATTGGTCTTAGGTTACCCGATCACCCCCTCTGTGGGTAGGGCTCGCGAACACAGTGTATGATTCCAACCCGTGGGGTTGTGGTAACGCTACACTTGAGCAGATTGGGCTTAAAGGGACTGCTGTCTGTATGGAAGGCACTATTAAACAGTACTAGAGTCACGGCTTGATGCATTAGGGCGTTCAAGAGTTGCTTGGTATCTGGGGAGATGTGAATTTGAGAAAGAACTTGGGTATGGATGATAGTATTAACAGAGCCTGGGGGAAGGGGGAACGAGAGGGGGCTCAGGGGAATAAGAGCACTTAGAAAGTGAGGATGCAATACCAAAATCGTGGTGGGTGGACAGTGTGGCCGGATGGAGAAAAAAAGGGGGGTGGACCTTATGTATGTTTGATAGTTTCTAGAGTGGTCTAGGGGACTACCAAATCTTTGTCACAATTTGGTGTGAAATTTGGGAGTAAATGGGCCCGGGGTGTCACGCTTGAGGAGACATTCTAATTTTGGAGTTACGATGTCCTAATACTTAGAAAATTGACACACTTTTTCGTTTGTGGGTATGGTCTAGATAGCGGGTGCCCTGGTTAAATAGTTGCCTAATCATCTCCAGGGACCAACAGCCGATTGGGTGTAGTGAAGGATAAGATGTGAGAATGGAAAAAATATTATGAGAGTAAAAAAAAAACATCATTTCGCCCGGGCTCGAAACAGGGACCACCAGTGTGTTAGACTGGTGTTCAACCAACTACACAACAACATAATACATGGATTTCGCAACCCAAAGTTAGGAATCGCTAGCTCCGTGAAATCTGTTTACTGTTGCAACAAGCGAACTTGAAAAATAGCTACGCTCTTTGCTTGCTGCAGCCTGGGTTAGGGTGGGCTGCAATTGTTTACCCCACCACGAAAATTCAGCATCTCCTAGCTTAACTAACCGAACTTTAAGCATACGTCTCTGATAAACGGCTAGTTCCTTCCCGTGCTAGATAAGATCAGGGTTCAGGGAGCTAGAGCCACCTTATCGGAGGCACGTGATTTTATATTTCGCCGCACCTGTATATATGGGAAGCCCTATTCTCCTCTCCCCTTCTCCTTTTTACCAACACATCATCTCTCTCTCTTTCATTTCGACATACCGATTCCCCTATCCCCATCCCTCTCATTCCTTCAGCATGGCCAGAGCTTTGCTTGCTGCCCGCCTTGCTCTCCACCAGCGTAACTTCGCCCGCCAATCCTCCAGCCAAGTTCCTCACCTTCCAATCACCCACTCCGGCCCAGCAACCCATAAAAGCCAATTGGTATGTAATCCCCTATATCAATTCTAACTTACTAACAATTACGCTCATAGTCAGACCGTTCCCCCGGAATCGACGCAGCTGTTAAGATTTTGAGACGGGTTTCTTTCCCATACCTTCTTATTCTAGTTTGCAGTTTGCTTACTTTAGTAATAAGGAATTTGGTTCCCAGATCCGCGGGCTCAGGTCGAGCGTGAAAAGAATGAACCATGTTTGTTTTCCCTACACCTTTTTTCTTTTTTTCTTTTTCTCTCTTTTTTCTTTTTCTTCCCTGCTTCTGTTTTTCCTTTTTTCTTTTCCCTTCCGTTGTTTCTTTCGTTTTTTTTAATGCTGGCTCACTCTGGTAATAGGAATTCGGGAGGTTCACGGGAAAGATGGTGGCTTGAAAGATGATTTTCACGGCTTGAAGGGGGTTTCTCCCCCACATATGCTGACTCTAGTTTACATTTCGCTTACTCCAGTGATAGGAATTCCGTCCGCTGTCGACAAAGGTTAGCAGTTTCTCCGATACGGTCACTGGTCTCTCCACAAAGGTTACCGGTCTCTCCAATGAGTTCACTGGTCTCTCCACAAAGGTTACCGGTCTCTCCGATATGGTCACTAGTCTCGACAAAACTGTTTTTATTATGAAATGGGAGATGAAAGCTGTGTTGATTGCAGTGGTTGGCTTTACGGGGGTACGTTATCTATTATGGATTTTGGTTCTCAGTTCTAATGCCATGTGTTTTAAGGAGCAGGCTACATAGCCAAACTTGGCTGGGATTTTTTCGCTGGAGACAGTGTTCTCAGTCGTCCAGTCCGTCCGTCTTCGGAGTAGGACGGGACGGACTACGGCTGATAGTCCGTCTTTTTTGGGGTGCTAGGACGGACTACGCCCGGGAAGGTTAGGACCGAACGGACTATAGGGGACTGTAGTCCAGCACTTGGACCTCCGGTACTAGCCGAAGTTGAAATAATGCACCTCCGAACCAATCATATAGAATCATGAGACATCATTCGTGCCGTCCCCCACCGTCCTCACCCATCCCCGGCCATCCTCACTCATCTCCGGCCGTCCTCACCTGTCCCCGGCCGTCCCCTGCCATCCATTCCCCTGCCCTGCACTAACATGTCTCACCCTGTAGGGCCCGCCGTCCTGCCTGAAGACGGCGGTCCTGCCCTTAAAGCGCCCCGGACGGACTACAGCTAGCCGTCCCGTCCCGTCTGGGGCTCTTGGCAGTCCCCCCGCGGGGCCCCGCCGGGCCCCCGGACGGCTGCGAACACTGGCTGGAGACCTCGGAGGCGCACTGCGCGCGGTAGTAAGTTTTATTAAATCACTACTTGATAATATAATACTGACATTACTGGTTTAGATGAAGCAGTACCTTGCCGCCAAGGTGGAGGAGGAAAATATGGGGTAAAAAAATAAGAGGGTGAAAGGAGGAGGCTTTAGCTAGGGTGGATCAGGGAAAAAAAAAAGAATTTGAGCTATTTGGGCCTGTTTTGTTATACACCCGCCCCCAATAGAAGCTGATTTTAAAAGAATCCCCTGTGTTTCCCCAACCCATACAATTGGTTTTTTCCACCCATTTCTAATAATTTGGAAAGATACACCGGAGGAAAAACATGCATGAGTTCTAGTACGAGGTTGGCGACAAAAATCACCGGTAGATGAGGGTTTTCCACTGCAAACAGCTATATTCACGACCTTCCCACAACTGATCTAGTAAAGCTATCAAAACCAAATCTTCCACATGTGATATAATTCCCTAAGTTCTGCTCCCTACCCCTTTTGAACTCTGTATCTAAACTGGCTGAGGAACTATCAAGGGAGTAATGGTTGGTACATTGGTCTTGGCGCAATTTTTGACTATTTTGTATGGGAATTGGCAAGGCTTGGTGCTATTTTCAACTTGAACTTTACAATATTACATGTGAAAGCAGCGAGTGACTCTAAAGCTCTGTGAGCAGTTGAGGAGATATTCGAAGGAATTTTGGGCCATAATATGAATTTTTCTTTCTTCTTTCAGCTTTAGAATGCATTAAATGAAGAGTCCGAGGTAGACTAGTTTGAGCGGTACATGCTATTCTACCAGTGACTTTTGTCGCCAGCCTCCTACAACTCAACTATTGTGCGTGGACAAAATTAAGAGGAGAACGACAATGACAAGAAATACACAATTTACCCGGTGATGACAACCTCAATACATTCAACCACCTCAACATCAACAAACAAAAATAATATAAAATAATATAAATACATAGCAGTAATTAGTACTTTGGACAATGTCTCGAACAGGGCAATGTTGTATCTCTAAGGGTATTAGTAAGTAAACAGGATTTACTCTTCATTGTTGTAACTAGATTTGCTATATGGGAAATTATCCTGTCGCCCACATTGTCCTATCACGCTCTTTATATAATTGCTTGGTCTACGAGAGGATATTGCTCGGCCCTCACAAAAGTGCCTAGTTAGGATTAGGGGAGGGGAGAACTGGTTATTTTTCAATGGTAATGTGGTGTTTAACAAACTACACCACCAAAGTTACAATTCTTATGCACCGGACAACACAAGGTGTTATCAATGAACAATTAGAAGCAGCTGCTTAGAAGCAGAGAAAATTTGATATCAACAATGGTCTCTCGCTGCTTTATTCAAGTTCCATTATTCATAAAAGCATTTTTTGTGAAACTATATAACTCCTGGCTCATGATATTCACAAAAGATAATTCATGGAAAGACCAAGGCTAAATCATGAAGTATCACTTATCTTGTCCCCTCTGCCCTGCTCTCCATGTTCGAAATGCTCCGGCACGCCGCAGTGCGTCTATACACCCATGGGGCACAAAATTTGCCTTTCTCCTTTTCTTTCCTCTCTTTGCTTAAGCTACCTTACAGCACTTTAATCACTTCAATACGAATTACTCTCGTTTAAACGAACTACTCAAAATGCCTCACTCAGTACAATATTTTTGGCCCATCATTAAATCTATTCTCCACTAATTTATTTTTCGATAGCTCTCCCCTGTCCTTCCACCTTTACTATGCCTCATCCCCCTCGTATTTTTCCTTTTTCCTTCCCATCACTTCCATTCACTTCAACCACATCACTTCACCCCGCTGTACCGTCTCCTCTGCCTCCCCCCCCTGGATCTCCTTATCGTACAGTACATTATTTTTGCAATTCCGCCAACTTGCCAAAACAATTCCCGTTTGTACTTCGGCCATCAGTGGAAAAAATTCAGAGGTTGTATTTTTTTCCTTTCATTTTTATTTTTTTCTGAGTCTAATTTCCCGCTCACTAGCACCAGAAGACTTCCTACAACACCGTTTCAAAGGAACGACCTTTCTAACCACTACATCCTCATTCGTGCACCCTTCGACGATAATTTCGGACAGATTTCTAGGCAAAAACCCACCGCTTCTGCCAATTTCGGGTCAGGCTTTCCATTGCAGAAATAAATAGGAGTCCGTCTTCCCGCACCGGTTCAACGGTCCAGTCATGGCGCTTGGTAGCTAGTTGGCGTTAGTTGAAGCATAAACGAGGGGGGGAAGTCGCTACCGTAATAGGATCATGAGCCGGGCTTTGTGGGTCAGTTTTTGTGAGTCCCCGGAGAAAGTTGCAAGCATTGGCCCACCACATCTCTAAGCTCACAAAACATCAGCGAATGCTCAAGGTCGAGTGGCTAGAGCTAGAAATCAACTTCCCAGAACCCCTACCAGCCTCCCATTGCTTAATCTCATTCCACACGCTCTTGTTAACAGGGTTATATAGCGGAACGATCGCGCGCATATCCTCAGACCTCGGACCACAGTCTTTACGCTTCATCGCCTTGAAGAACATCTCCTCCGAGTAATACATCCAATCCCCACCCACAAGGCCTTGATACAGTGGATCGCGCTCCGAATTTGACGCCTCCATGTTGCCCCGCAGGAATTTCGAGAACTCCCAGTTGACTGAGCTTTAAATTAGGGGCCTTAAGATGTCCAGCTGGGAGCGTCTAGTCTATTTTCAGTGAGTCCCAGGAGGTTAAGGGTTTCGTCGAGGGCAGCCATGTTGAACGTGAGGAGTGAGGTACCGGACATGCGTCTGTCCCGGTAGCGGCGGCGGCGAGGTTGAGATTTTCTAACCTGGGCATTTTTGGTGGGGTTTGTGGGAAGAGTGTGGCATTGAAACAAAAACGTTTCCGCTCGAACGAGAGGGGAGGTTTCTCCCGATAACAAAGCCTGATGGAGAAGGTTTGAGGGTTTGAGACTTACCCGCCTGGCGTGACATTGCTGGTTGGTTATCACGGCCCCGTGGGTGTTATTTCACCTCCCGATTGAAAAGACTGTCAATTTCCTCCTGAGTTGTTATTTTTCTTTCTTCGCCACTTTTGCCAAAAGGTCACGAGAATAAATTATTGTCAATAAGAAGGGCTACTCTGCGAGTACTACCGCCCCCATCAACATTAGTGTCGTCAAGTGTGTTTTTACCCCTCTATCCCCCGACTCAGCTTCATCTGGCCCCCGCCAGAGCTTCCTCTTCCCCATTCCTTGCTCCTATAACTCTAAGATCGAACGATCCTCTGTCTAGCATATCCTTAAGTAGGTAATGAGGCAACTACCACACAAAGCTCAATCTCGCCACCAACTCCTGTCTCTCCCATGGCGACCTAAGAACCCACACAACTGCGGCCTGCAGCAGCACCTTCACAGAGAATTTCCCTTTGGCTAAACGGTGAGGCTCCGAACGTCGCAGGGCTGGGCAAACCGCCTACTTCTGCGAAGTCGAAGTTTTGAGAAAGAACCTCGCGGACGCCAACCTGTCCCTACCTAAGCTGAGCGAGTACTGAGTTCACGCCATCTCAGAGGACAACTTCCCTACTGTAGCAGGACTTGTGTCCAACGCTGCTGGCTTCCCAGCCTTAGTTGGGCCCATTGTAGATTTGTATGAGCTGCCTGAGTCACTGCCTGAGTGTTCCAAGGTCGCGCGACAGGGTTCCGGGTCGGCATACGGATCGTTGTTCTGTGGATATTTTGCGTGGAAGGTGGGGCGAGCGGTGGTTGGGATCCATTCACATGCGGTGGAAGTGGCACCGGAATCTCACTGGCCGGATATGAGAGCCGTTATTCCCGTCGTGTCTCCGCGAAGAATGTGCTTTCTTCTACCCCTGGTATGCAACATACTGTATAATCTCAAATAATTGAACTATGTGTATGTCTTTGGAGATGCCTCCTCTGGTAAGGTCTGGTGTTTTTTCGTTTTTCCATGTCTCAGAGGGGCTGAGGCAAGCAGCTCTTTTTTTGCCACGATTTCCGCCTTTTTCCGAGGCATGGAGTTTTTTACTATATGGCACATAGTTCAATTCTTGGAGATTCTACGATATCGGCTACAGGTGATAATTTATAAGAAGAAGGACATGCAGGGAAAACTAACAATCAGGCTAAAAAAAACAAAGCGCTCATTATAAACAAGAAAGACTAATTATACCACAGGCATCAGGTAAGTTAAAAAGCCAAACAACCAAACCAACAAATGCAACTGCTGTGCCATCTCAAGCCTTGCTCATACAATGCAATCCCCCCCACTCACTGCCCCCACACCGCCCCACCACCCCTCCGATCACAGAATCAAAGTCTCCAAACAGCATTATTGCCAGCAGCCAGTCCCCCATCCCCATTAATCTGCCGTCACTCCCGGCGCTGCTCTCCCTCTCATTCGCACTAGTAACCATATTCTTCTCCATCCTCACATCTGCAGGGCTAATGTTTCCGCCGGCTCCCCTGGATGCTGCTTCCTTAGCCTTGCCGGCTTTTTCTATCATGTCGCTTGTCGCGGGTATCACGTCACCGCTAGGGCGTTGGGAACACTCCGTTAGCCTACACCATCATAAGCCGGGTTGGAAGCTGGCTGGGTGGCTGACTAGTTGGGGATGGGTACAGCTCAACACGGGCTCGGGCACCAGCTCCCCAAACCCACCTCTGCCCTCCCTCTCCTTGAAGATCGGAACTTTATCCATACCTCCCCCAATCCTCCGGACACACGCCTCCACTACTGCCTTCCGAAACAGGTTTCCGAAAGTTTTCTCCATGCTCCACACCCACGCCACGAATAGCCGCTGCTTGTACCCCGGCTTCTCGGACAGGGTCGTCCAGTCCTTCATCCACCTGTCGCTGTACATCCGTACGTCCTCGCCGCCTGCGAGCAGTCTTACTTGTCCACTACAACGGCCATCATGACCAGCTCCTTGGACGACAGCAACCGGGGAACGGACGGGTGATTGTGTAAGGCTTTCAATAGGATCCAGAGCGCCACGGGGTGGTCGTCGTGGAGCCTTAGGACGAATGGATCCCTCGAGGAGTGGGGGCAATTGTTGAAGCGCTGGGGTTCGGAGAAGGGGGAGGTGGGGCTTAGCATTGCCGAGAAGACCTTCGACGTGGTGATTAGCACGCTCGGAGGCTCTGTAGTGCAGTGTTTGCATGGGTGTGAGTAGGCGGAGGGGTATGTTCCACCAGGGAGAATATTATTGTCTCGAGGGGTGGTGGTAATGGGGTTGTTGGTGTTATCGTGGTCATCCTTATTGTCGCCGCGGTGGCACCAGCTTTCTCCAGGGGGGTGGTGGTGGTGGTGGTGGTCTGGGTTGGGAAATTGTCGATGCTTTTCTGTTCCTAATAATTGAGGAGGGTCGGGGGTTGTATTCTGTTTTCATTAAATTTTTCATTTTTCATTTTTTCATTTTTTTTGTTGCTCCGCTGCTTTGATGGTTACGGCGGCCTATAGCGACCAAAACCGCCACAACACCCAAATCTTAAAACTTTAAAATCGAAAAATGCAAAAAACTTCCTCAACCATTAGAATTTCATGGGCTTATTTATAATTATCATCATTCATAATATGGGGTGAGGGGCAATGACAAGGCAGAATGGTAGAAATGTTAGGAATCGAAACAAAACTTGAAAAAGAAAGAGGAAACCAACCATGTAAAACAAGAACTTAGAGGAAAAAGAATGTATGCAATCAGGAGAGGGTAGGGTAGGGATAATCGAGTGCGAATTAGGCACAGCGCATGGGGTATTACTCGGGGGTAGAGGTAATATCGCGGAGGCGGTAGGAAAAAGGTGCAGCAGCAGGATGGCTTCGCAGAGGACATAGCGTTCCACCAACAAGTCCTATAGCAACCAACTTTCCTGGCAGTGAGATTCCCAAGCTCACTAAAGCACTTGTTCTTTATTACTCCATCCACCACCCCTGCCTCTCCCTGTGGAACTATGCTAGAGGTAGGATGAGAAGGACATGTAGACTTTGTGGTCTGTTGTTGGGTATTCTAGATTTGTGCTTTTCGTTTCTGGCTAGTGATGGCCACGATCATGATCGAGGGGACCCCATGATTGAATGATCGATCAAATGTGTTGAAACGACTGCTGTTGATTGATTGAGGGAGAGAGAAAAATGGGGGTGACCCCGGCTATGTAACAAGAAAAGACGCAGTCACGATTTCCCCAGTTCACAGAGCCTCACTCGCCGCCGCAGTACCGCCGCATCGCCGCCATCTCCCGGCTTACATAACACCCCGCAGTCAACCATACCAGATATGGAAGGATGCTCCAACAAAATGGGTAGGTCCTGATCGAGTGATCGATCGTGGCGACTGCTCGAGCATCATTGAGTATAGTCGATTATCGTCGACTGTGCTCGACCATGATCGATTTTGTATCTATTAAGTAGGAAATATTCACTCAATATGGATTACCAGTATTTCCACCTGTGTTATAACAAGAACACAATATCTCTACCCTATCGTTCACTTAGGTATCATGGCAGTTTGTGGCTGATCTAGAGGACGGGTGTCATACCTTACTCACATAAGCTGAATAAAAGTTATTGAAAGTGATTGCCAGTATTTCCTTGTTGCCGCAGACCCAAAACGATGGGAGCGGTGGCGTTATGACAAAGTCAGTAGTCAGGATGGCAATTTCTTCAATAATCTTTATTTAACTAGAATGGTAAAGGTTTACACCCATCCGGGCTTACTGATCCTCAATGGCTGAGAGAGTTAGGGGTGGTGGGTGGGTAACAAAAAACGCGAGCTGTAGCGAGCTTGGAGACGAGAATGCGAGTTGTAGCGAGCATCGAGGTTCGCGACTCCAGGGAGACCATGGTTCTATATGTGCAGTAGGCTCTCCGGTCTGTGCGTGGTGAGCTCTGACCTCTGACCAACAAAACAACCCTTCCTCCGAAAACCTCCCGGCAGTTCTCCTGAGCTTTACCTAATTGGCAATGGGTTGTTCCAGCCCAACATTTATTTCTTGCGAAATTATGAGGGTTGAGGGACCTTTTACTTTTTTTGATTTTCAAGTTTTAAGATTTGGGCGCAGTGGCGGTTTTGGTCGCTATAGGCCGCCGTAGATGGTTCCCCAGGGTCGTTCTGCCTAGGATTCATTGAGTGGTCATTCGTTGTTGTCGTAAAAGTGTTCGTAAAAGTGCCCCCTTCGAGGTGCATCTCTGGAAGTTTGCCCGGAATCTGGGGGACGGCGCCGAGAAACTATCATTTATGCTATGATACGATACTGGTATGATACATACGAGAGCATACCCATGTTGCCCAACTATGCTCTCTTATCATACTCGAACCCAAGCGAAAAGGTCTACTGTTCACGGGAGGAAGGAAGGAAGGAAGGTCTCCAAAAGGAAATTTCCCAGCTCGGGGGAACATTCGGGAGTAACCCCTAATAACAACTGCTCGGCTACTCCACGAGGATAGAAGGGCATTGAAAATATTAGTTCGGGGGACGACGGACAAAGACCTTCAATCGCTCGCATATAACCCCGGAGGCCCTTGATCTTTTTTTGGCGACCTGTTCTAACGAGTCTTATATCATATCAGAATTTCACAGCGAAAACTAGTTATGAAAATGGCTCACTGGGCAAGTTGTAGGTTAGAGGGTTTTTTTTCTGTCCTTTTCCTCATCATAGGATACATATTTGGCGCAAGATGAGCGTTCAAGTTAAAGTACGGTATAGCTTGTGCTGTCACGTATTTTGGGATCTCGCACCGAAGAAAATCTTCTCCCGGTTCTTTCCTTCGGGAGGGTTTTTTTGCCTCCCTGTGGCATGGGAGAAGAAAAGAAGCTGACATGCCGACTAGGAGACTGGAAGATAAACTTAGATGAAGGGGAGAAGGAGATGTATGTGCAGGTGAGAATTCGGTATTCCAGTATTGAGGAGGGGTTACATGGAGGGAGGGAGTGCGAGTGATGAGGAAACCACAGTAGG
>Ga0307513_10000722_pt1 | contig 47414 bp, 52 predicted proteins | sample 15_EM_MG_FD_202174 | JGI IMG/M metagenome (GOLD analysis project Ga0307513, IMG submission 202174) | Populus trichocarpa ectomycorrhiza microbial communities from riparian zone in the Pacific Northwest, United States - 15_EM | ecosystem: Host-associated > Plants > Roots > Unclassified | place...
GGAAAAATCATGGATTATCTTATGTATATCCCACATTGCAAATCGTTTTTTCTCGGATTATTCCCAATTTATTTACCCCTGGAATAGTTACTCCCAGCCATTGTGACATGCACTATAGTAGGCGAAATGGCCTCTTAGATGTAGCTCGACGACAGATTGCGCACTATCATGGAGTAATAAGGAGCTCTGTGATGATTTAATGGTGCTTTTTGGAGCCGATAGGATCACCGAGACTTATATATTTCCTCCGACGTAGCAACCACTTAGTTCTACCCGAGAAATATACCTTGTTCGGAGTGTCAGACTGCGGTACCTTGTACTTACTATGCTGGTGTATGTCCGTGTACCTAATTTAATTTATGATATACGAGTTGGAGCCGACCACATCTGACTCGTGTCCGGAGGTGCTCTGGCCTTCTGTGTGGTTCTAGGTGGAATGTTGTGCTCCAATACAAAGATAATACTCGATTCTTCTCAACGGCACAGGTGTAGAAGCCGGCTATCATACTATGATCAGGGAGGAACACGTGTGTCCCATGAGGAGCCTGACGATTGATCGGTGTTGGGACAAAGGTCTATATAAGCACCACATGTCTTCCTGCAGTCTACAATACGAGTTCTCAACAGTACTTCGTGCTTGAGTTGGATTTTTGCCAGCCCAGCCACTCCTCACCAGCCCTGCCTCAGACGCTGGCTTTCGAACAAAATGCACAACCTTCCTCCCAATGAAACCCAGCTGTCAGCTATAAATAAACTCATCGAACAGCACCAAAGTATCATTACGAATACACAAAACATGAAAAAGGAGAACGAAAGGATTCTCAACCGCCTTAGCAATGAAGCGCTCAATCTCGAGCGCACCCTCTCCTTGACCAAAAGACTCCAGGATATGAGTCTTCAAATGTGCTCGCAAACTACCAACTGGATCAGACAGGTCTCTACAGCGGTCTCGGTCCAGAAGGTTGACGAGATCGTGGTTTCCCTTCTTCCTACAACGGAAACTTTCATCGAGAGCTGGGGGGAGGTTGAAGGATCAGCGATTACCTTCTGCTCAATGCTGCAAAAGCATAGAATTGCTTTATGTGAACGCACTGGCTCGATAGTTGAGCAAATTCGCAACACCAAAACTCTTCGAGATGAGACAGCGCATACGATCACTGTCCTCACTACGACTATCGAAGCGAGCCAAAGTGCAATCGAGGCTAAAAGGAGGGGAATCCTTCATCCTCTTCGCCGGTTACCGGCTGAAATCCTCCTTCAAAATTTCGAGGAATGTGTTGAGGACGAAAAAACCCAGCTTCGGCAGGTGCTCCCTGCCACCCCGGGTCTCCCTCGCATATCACTTACCCTGGCTAGTGTATGCCGCTGCTGGCGTCTGACCATTGTTCAGACTCCACAACTATGGAGCTGTATTCGCGTTCCGGTCAACAGAATCGTGGGCCAGTATACAGTCGGATATAGAGGGAGGGAACATTTCAACCACTTCCTTTCCAACTCTCAACAATCTGCCGTCGAACTAACGGTTCCGATGCAAAGCATGGCCGTCAACTTCAAAGAGATGAACGTCGATCGCCTCAACCTCGCCGATGTCGGAGGTTCATGGCCCCCCTCCAGTGATATGCCCTCTCCATTGTACCTCTGGATGGGTTATAACAGTACAACGTCAATTTCGCGGCCCGTTCCGTCTCAGCTACTTTCCCGTACCACACATGTCACCTGCTTCAATGTCACCCCACAATTTGACGCCCCAGTCGGACATGTGACCAGCCTTTGTCTTGAAGGAACACAGTCCATGGTGGTTCCAGTGGCACAACTCTTGGAGAATTTGCCGCGCCTTCAATATTTAGACATGCACAAATTCATTCTTGGCACACAGGGATCCTTCACATCCCAACTGCGCTACGACTGCAACCTCAGCTCCCTTGCGATCAATATTTCCGCTCTTTCGATCCTTGAGCGAAGTCTTTCAACCGGCCTTCGCCTCCTTTCAGTACGCCAATTGGTACTCAGCGGTCTGACTGGCCATGAACATTTACCTTCGAACTTCCCTACATTGTCAACACAGTTGAAGGTTACAGTTACCGTGTTAGAGTTCATAACTGCGCGATCGCCCGACTGTATACGTGCTTGGGTTGATATCTGCAATGCCCTCCAGACTGTATCGACGTGGGGAGATGACATCAATGACGTCCTCCATGCGCTATACAGCTATGTGCCCATGGGTTTTGGAAAACGACGCTCGATACCCAGAGGAGTCAAGAGACTTATCATTCGTGAATACAAACAGGATGGCACAAAGATATGCCCGCATTTACTCAACATGCGGGTGCACTCCGATCCAGAAACGGGGCCTATCGATATCCTGTTCGACGGTTGCGTTAATATCACACCACCAGTCAGAATCAAGCTCCTGGAATAGTCTGCTAAGAAGCCCGTCGTGATACCTGCCAATCATCAGAGACATCGGTCGGGGTTTTTTTCTTCGCCATGTGGGGGCGCGGGAGGGCCAGGGGGTTGTCATCTCAGGGGTACTCATAGTGTATCTCGTATTAGAGTAGCCATGGATAGGTTAGATGGCCCGTTTGCAATAAATTCCCTTCAAATGAATAATACAAAGCCCTTCCTAGATGATGTATGCCACTACGGGAGTACTTACGAGTCTCCGTGCCATACTTCGTCGACTTGTATAGAGCTTTTAACACCAATATTAGCTAGGGTGCCTTCCCGAAGGTGGGGGCCTAGTCGAGTGCGGAGCGATAGTGGTTGCGCCGCTTGTCGAGCAAGCCTAACGCAACCTCAATCCGTTAGGAGAATGGAACTGTTGAATGTATTGAATACAAGTGAGATGGAATCACCGGTCATGAGCCCATATGGGAATGCAGGGGATGCAGTCAGGGTCTGTGGAGTGGGCCAATGACCTGTCTCGAGTCGTGTGCATCCTGTCGGCGCCTGTCGGTGAATACACGTAAGTCCTTTTCGTAATCCCCAGATCTAGGAATGAAGGGAAGCGTGCCTTTTCCTTATTAATAAACGCGTGGACTGAGAATAGTCCACCATGTACGTGCACTATTGCAGAGGCGCATTTGCTGGTCGAAATTTGACCAAGACGAAGTGCACTTCCAGGTAAAGTTCTGCGGGCGATGAGAATTTCCTTTGCGTCTCCCTGAGCCAAAGCGCTCAGATCTTCGTCTATCTGCTTTGAAACATCTTCCGCCGCTCATAGGAAGAGCTCACGGCGGGTGGAAATTTAGAGGAGGAAGAAGTCGAAGGATGCTCGGCAGCAGTGATTGCAGAAGGAATGAGTGTCTCTTGGAGAACGATATTCGGTGGACGCGGAAAGGCATAAAGTCTGCATCGAAGCCATTTGGACCATCCTTGACGATAGTGCGAGAGTAGGGGTGATTGTTAGAGAGAAAAGAATGACCAAGCCGGATCCTCATATTTAGTAAGGGCGCGTTAGCCACTACGCTGCCCGAGATTTTAGTTGGAGGAATCATCAACTCCAACAGTGATCGTACAAGGATTCAATGCTTGACTTGGTATAGAGCCTTAATTTCGAGCATGACGAGCAAGTTTGAAATCGCGCCACGGGTTCGACCATGGAGGTGGCAAGTGCTCTTGAAGGGATGCTCCAATAGAAATTCCTTCGCCTTGGACAACGTCCACGATTCCCTCCACGCATCGCTGGTTCACTCTGAGTCTTGGGTCACAGGAGACTTAGGGAGTGCTCGGAGCTTGTCGCCGGGTCCGAAAAATGGTATGAGAGGGACGTCCACATCCTGGAAATGGGGGCGATATGTAGAGGGCACCAGCTAGAGTGATGTCGTTGGAGGAACGGCTGAACCCGTTGGGAATCTCTGCAGAGAAAAATGGCCAGCCCGTGACAGGGTTTTGGGGCGATTCCTTGCTTCCCCGAAACATGAAGGATAGACGAGGTTGGGCTCAAGGGGTGTCCGGGTCCGCCTTCCTAATCAGGGACTAGGCTAGTCGAGGTTTAAATCTAATCCCACTTTCACTCACCAGAATGGAGAGAATAAATATCAAGGCGACCAAATCATACTGATGATTACAAGTATTGCGATTTCCTATGAAATTCATTGCATCTCCAGAAGAATGACACTCCCATCAGGCATTGCAAAAGCTACCCTCCCTCTTGAATCATCAAGGTCCATGGAAAGGATAGGCATGTCCTGGAAGATGTCCATGTTCACAATATCCCACGTCTTGCCGATCCGTGGCGGGTCGTCTTGAAGGAAACTGCCTTGCCATCCATCCTCTCCTGTCTCATCAATATGGCGCAGCCTCTCCTCTATAGGGTCTTCAGGTCCAGGTAGGTTGAAAAACCGAAGTCGGCGACTGTACTCCCGAGTCGGCCCACAGTGGTCTTCATATATATGACCTGCGTGGACTGTGACCCATGCAGTAGTCTTCCCTCCCCTACCCACTACACACGCGTCGTTACCGTCCAAGGACGAGCATATTGCGAGACGGCGCACAAACGATCGAGTGACGGTTGTTGGGTTCTGGGCGCTGTCCGACTCATCCCAAACGTCCTTATCAATTCGCATGAGGGCATATATGACGGGTTGGAAAGGAATCGTCGAATGGAGGTCTTCGGGATTGTCGACTGGTTCGGAACGGAAGACAACCATTAAATCCTGCGACCAGATGGGCAAGAGCGTTGGATATCCACCGATAGACAAGCCTAGCCCTTGATCGGCTATTGGTAGCACCACAGTACGGTGAGGGCGTAGCAATTCGACCAAGCGGCCGTCAGCTGATGGTTGATTGGTGGGACGCATCATTCGCGAGAGCACTTCCACATCGAAGGCGAGAAGCACTATTTTATCATGGAATTGGTGGAGGATAGTCAAGTACTTCGGTGTCATGCCCGCGGATAAAAAATCGATATTCTGCAAAGTGCGAGTCAGACAAGTCGAGGAATAAATTTGATCCCGCACATGGTCAATCTTAACCGAGAGCTCAGTCGACTCCTTCCAGTTGTGAAGATAGATCCAAACATTTTGGCTATTCCGACCTGTTGTGCACCCCATGATTGGTCCATCACTGAAGCTAGAGTAGGCGCAACCCTGGACCTCTACTGAGCACATACAATGAGCAGGGGTCATATTGAAAGGAATATTCCAGATCTCGAAGTACGAAATCTGTCTGTATCGCGAGGTTACTACTCGTTGGGCAGGCGATGTGTGAGATGGCATACCTCTCCTCGTCATACTCGGATGGATTTAAAGCTAGGACCACGCCGGTTCCAGTATATTCATACGAGAGATGCCGATAATCTTTGTGAAGCGGGATGCTTTTCACAAGCTCCCCAGTGTCCACCCGTCGTAACTTGACAGTTGAGTCCCGTTCTGTCATCAATAAATGGTTGCCGTCATCAAGGAGAATAACCCATGAAGTCCGATTCTTGTGGAATTCATCCAGGAGCAAAGGTGTAGCGACATCTAACGGTGGCAGCGTCCGTAGTGACATCTTGTCTTCCTGCCATCCTTTCTCGGTGCGCAGGGTCGAGTAAATGCTTGTTTTAATGACTTCGGTTGCTTTCTCTCGCCAGATCGTGGGAGCTAGAGGTCGGATCTGGTTCAACTTCTCCCCGACCACTAGCCAGAAGATCCGCGTTTCTCGCAATTGGTACATCGCTTTGCACACCTTCGGGAATCATTGAGTTATTTAGTCAAGATAGATAAAATTTAGTTCTTTACCAAAGAGAGGTTCATTGAGGAAAGTGCGTCCAGGTTGCCGATGATAAGAAAGTGGACATCTTGAGGCAACTCTGCAAAGCCGACCATTAGCCCTCAAGAACGAAAGCAAATGAAAAGGACCGAGACGGCGGAGGGTAAGTGGACGGCGCCAATGCCAGCACTCATAATTGCCTTACAGGGGTGCAAATTTTCGTGTGAACAAGAGTAATTCTCACAGAACGCAATGATTCAAGGCAGACTGGCTACGTTCATGTGGCAGGGCCGCTAAGTGCCGACTGTCCCGGAGCGAATATGATTGCGTAACTAGAAACGTATAGGCTACATAGCTTCGGTATCACTCGATCCAAAGTCGAGAAGCTAGAGGGGTTTAAGCCGTAAAACTAGGCAAGACGAGAAATGCCGAATTTAAGGGAGTACGAAACGAGGTATTCAGATGAGAAGGTGAGAAACCCAAGAGCCGTGGTATGCACGAATAGGTACAGAGGCAGAGGACAAGGTGGGCTGGATGTTTGTTCACGTCTTGGACCTTCCCACGCCCGGGTCTCCGCCTCGCATTGCTAGAGCTATTCGATGGAATGGAATACTGGTTACCGGATTCACCTCTCACCCTTCTGGCAACAAAGCGAAGCAAGAGCAAGAAAGAACAACCAGACAGCTTTACGACGGTCCAACCTACGGCCAATGGGTTAATCCTCTCCTCTGGTGATGCAATATTTTCTGCTACTCTCAAAAAGGGTGAAGTTCCAGGCTCCCTATTGGAATGGGATTTTGTTCAAAAGCCAAGTTCGATCATTCCACTCTAGGACTGCGCCTGGGTACTAGCATTCTTTACTTATCAAGGGAACACCAAAATTAAGGCCATCAATGCGGCCTATAAACTATTTCCGGCTACGGGGCCTGCGGCCCAATCGCCACCTGCATTGGATTCCCGCCAGAAAACAGAGCAAGCTGTGCGCCCTTTATCCACTGCGAAGCTGATCTGACTACTGACATGATCAAGTCTCGTTTTCTTCGGACTCGCTACCCGGATCTCGATATCCCGTTCGAGCTGCTTAAGGAGCAGATTCAGACTGATGAGGAGTTCAAGAAAAACAACACATTTGACCCAATTATTGGGAACCAACTCGCCGTCCTCATTACACATGATGCAAAGGTCGAGAAACGACGTGGATTTCTGGCCTTTCCAACTGGTGTGCTGGGGAATGACCTGAGTACGTCTTCTAGGTCATTCGATCAGTGTCCGTGACCAATAAACCCTAGATGTGTCTCCTATTTACTGGAGTCGTAAAGGAGGATCTATTTTCACCCCTGATTCGAAGCCCTCGTTTACATTCGAAACCCCAATCCAGCATATCGTTGGATCAACTGCAAACTATTCTGGTTGGCATGAATTGCAGGGTGGGAGGATATGATCAGAATTTTCCGTGAGTCGACATCCTGACGCACACTCACAGATTTACCATCGGTGGCTGTACGCACCCACGCGGCCGTGTCTTTCATGTCTGTAATGGGACCGACCAGAAAATCGTTTGATCCAGTGGTAGTGAAGGAGATGGTCCACTTGACCTCGACCGAACTAGGAGGAACGCCGATCGATGTCGCTCTCAGCCCATTTTCGCTCAGTGCGGGACTTCTCTCGTCGGGCGACTCAGTATTCCGTGTTGATTGGAAAGAAAAGCGCGATGCGTATGTTTAATTGACAACGAGAAGGCCACAAGCTGATGTCGCCACTAGCGTCAAAATATTCACAGACGGCGGCCTGACTGCTGACAGGTTCGCGAGATTAACTTGGACTCGAAATGAGTCCACTGTGCTGCTTGCCCATAGCCACGTTGTCCTGCAGCTGGATTCAAAAGTAGGTTCCACCGTAGTTACGCCGTGCCAGGAGTAACGGATGATTGAAGGCGCCCAATGGGTCCCCGTCAACTGTCTTCGCTTCCCCTCCCACCGAGCTTATAACCGCGATCGAAGGGGCAGGCGTATTCCCAGGCGTAATGGATGACCATATATTTCGCCTCACAACCACTCAACGAATTGTATGGATGGATCATCGGTACTGCAAGCAACCTTTGCTTTCTTGGAAGCACCAGAGATCCATCGACCGGACTTTAGAAGCAAGGACGTGTTGGTTTGCTCAAGGTACGCGATAGTGGTATTCCACTAACATTTGCCTGGCTTTTCACACCCTTGCCTCTCAGATCCTTCGTGTTTTCTGACGTCAAGAGAGAATGGTTTAGTCACGATATACAGCGTTGACGCTACGGCCCGAACGGTACATACTAAGGGCAATGCACCTCAAGTCCTTCGAACTCTTCCAGCGAGCTCCAAAAGGCGTGGCTTTGGCTTCTTTAGCCACCCAAGCTCTGAGCTACCCACAGATTTCGCGTTTCTTGAACTCTCGGATCGAGGCGCTCTATATTCGACACAAGTCCTCGTCGAGGGCGAACCATTCTCCAAAAGTATCCCTCGGCTATGGACACCTGAAGAGGAGGCACTCTCAGCAGATGGGTCCGTTGCGGCTACTCGAATGAGGAAGGGGGGTATTGGGAAAGAGTGGAGCTTGAGCGTGGAGGCCTTGGAGGATAAGGGGGCTACAGAAACTGCAACAGCTGCAGTGGAGGCGTGGAGTGAGCGAGAGAAAGTGGTTGTGGACTTGAGCGAGGTCTATAAAGGTGTGTCTGGGTTTGGACTGCTTTGGCCACTGGTACTGACTGGAAAGCCCAAAGACGCGATACGTACAGAGTCTTCGTGGACGGTGGCAGCAGCCCAACCAGATATAGAGAGTGTTTACCAAACGCTGGAGCGCATGCCTCATCTTTGGCAGATAGCTGAGTACCCTCTTGAGACCATCCTTACCACGTACGTCACCTGTGTTGTCCTCTTCCGTTGTTATACTAAAGCATCGTCAGTGGTGATATTGCTCTCGCCTCTGGTCCTGAGCTGAGTGATGCATCGCGATCCGACTTCCTGAGACAGACAGCTCTCCATTCTACACGCGGATATCATGCATTCAAAGAAGGTCATTTCCCATCCTCTGCCGATATCGCTAAAGACGCAGCATGGTCGTTCGATTTGAGACCGTCTATGAAGTGTGTTACGGGCCTGGAGGTACCTTCTAACCCCGAAGCATTACTCATGTTTCTGGAGCGTTATGAGGCGCGGGCTGGAGTCCCAACCAGGAGGGGCACCAAAGAGGAAGGACTGATGGAAGAGGTTGCGCTGGACCTTGCACTGTCTATGGATACCTTCAGCGCGATTCCTTTGGTCACCCATTCCCCGCGAATCACAGATTCATTGGACGACGACCAACTCGAACGTGCCACTCAAGCACTTTCTATTACTGACGATAATCTCGGGAAGGCACCCCCTATCGTGTTCAATTTTCTCCGGCCGCGTTACGCGATTACGAATGCACTCGGTCAAAGCGTGGAAAGAGATAAGGACGGTTCGGGGACTGTTGATTTGCCTCTCGGTGTGCGCCAACTGCTGGCGGACTGGAAACTAGGCGAAGATCCGAACCAATTCATGTTCCGAAATCCATACGAGGAACATGAACCAAGGAAGGGGAGGAAAGCGACAGGAAAGAAGCCCGAAATGGATGGACTGCTTGAAGGTGGACAGGTCGAGGCACAAACTAGATCGCAGATCCCGGTCGTCCTCGCGTCTTCGCAGATGCCACCCGCGATCTCGACTCAACAGGGCGTGAATAGGGGGCGTATGCCCCTGCCCAGCGTTACTTCTAGGATAGATGAGGGTGGCTTTACTTTTGGGTCCACTCAAGCACTCGCTAACTCACAACCTCACGAAATTTTTCGTCAAGGAAGGCCGTCATCAGCAGGTTCACAGACTTGGCTAGGTTCGAGCACACAGGTCTTACTAGGAACTCACGGCGGCAGGCCCGAAGCAAATGTCGCTAGAAAGAAACAAAAAAAGCGAGCCAAAGGCTTCTAGTTCCAGCTGCACAGCACGCATTGGTGTGCCAAGATTTCACAAGTACTGCACGACCGTAGACAATTAATAGCAAAGTCCTTGATATTTCCGTGACGATAAACCTCGAGAAGCGAAAGGAAATGGCAAGTAGTTAGCTTGAGCCGCCGATAACCGCCTTTTTTGGAACGACGCCAAAGTAAAGGCCAAGGACGAGAGCTACGATGATAAGGATGGCAACTACAATCCCGAACCCTATTTGTTTCATCTTTCGCGCTCTCTGTGCATCCTTCCTGGCGTTATCGGTTTCTTTCATACTGCCCATATTTGCGTCAGGGAAGCTTAGAACGGAGTACGAGGTAGGACACACCCAGCATGAGTATCGTCTCGGACGTCTTCCGTATTTTGGACGATTGCATGGAGTTTATCACCCTGCTCCTCGACATGCACCGACATGATGTGGATCATATTTGCTAGTTCCGTGATCGACTGCTCGATCTTGCTTAGGTCGTCGTTCCTTTCTTGAACTTGACGGTATGTAGTAGTCGCTTGCCCGAAATGAGGATTTATAAGCTTGGCAGTTCCCGAATTAGATAATAACTCTCGAGCCTTGAGAGAGTTCTCACCGCTTGTTGGAATACCTGTTGGCCGTTCCCTGATTCGAGAAACGCTTGAACTTCCTGCGGGCTTGCGTCTTTGTTGACTGTAAAGTGCTGGAATTAGTATGTTATGATCCAGTGGGTATACACGCTATTACCTATTCCGAACTGTCGCGCCATCCGTTCTTTCTGCTTGTCCCGATGCTGCTTCTCAATTTGTTGATAGTAATTTAACGTTTGGTCAAACCTTTGCCGTAACCCTTCGGCCTTTATAATCAGTCCGCGAACTCAATGTCAATTTTTGGTTGAAATGTCATGAATCAAGTTGATACTCACATGTTCCCTACGAACTTTATTGACGTCATTATTTCCCCCCTGGGCTTGAAGCGATTTGATCTGATCCCTGAGGGGATTCATCATCGACCTCGTCTCCTGTATAGCGCGCTCAATTTGATCTTGTAAGTTCGGGTCACCGATACTGTGCAGAGATCGGTCTTGGAGTTTGGAAATTAGGGTGACATTGTCATCAAATCGTTGCAACTCGCTCCTAACGCTTTGAACCTGCGACAAGGCGGCATAAGGACTCTTGGGGAGACTACTTTGGGGACATCCCCGATGAAGAGTCGGAAAGTAAACGGACTTACTTCGTTCAGAAACTCGTCCTTGTCCATGTATTTGAGCTTAGAGCTTGAGATCCGCGCCAATTCATAACGGTTTACTCCAGCTTCCACATCCGCATAGTCGTTGGTGTGTGAAGCCTTTGCAGCCTCCTGATAATCAATATCGTGAGCCATGGTTGGCCGGATCAAAGGGGAAAAAAATGAACCCGATGTGGCGCCAGTCGGTCAGTCATCTTGATTACAACCGAAGAACGGCAGAGGATTACGATGTAATAGGTGGGTATAAGATATAAGAGGGTGAGGTTAGAGATGCGAACGGGGATGGAGTTTGAGTGGGGTTGGCCGCGTCTAGTGACAATTTTAGGCGCCCGCAGTTGTTTGTTCGAGGCATAAATGCGATGTAATCATATACATATAATATGAAGCGATCAAGTGAAGGAGAGGCCGAAGGATGCTATCGGAATCCACTAGACCTCACAAATAAGACAAGTGGCTAAAATAACGGGGGTATTATAAGACGAATGTTCTAGTCTCGAGAGACGAGTTTTCCCTGAAGAAATCAACGTCAGTCTAACGGCGAAGACAAAATAGAACAAACGTACGTCAACAAGGTCCACTCCAGAATCCTTTAGATGAAACTCGTAATGTCGGCACTGAACGTGGTAAATGACTTGTCGACCCATCTCACTGTCGAAGCTCTCAGGCTTCCTCCGCAACCACTCCGCCTCGATCTCACTAAAACCAGGGAAGAGGTCCATGTAGTTTGAAGCTGAATCAAGTACCACCACACACACACTTATAGGGCACTTCCAACGGAACCTTCCGTTGCCGCAGTGTTCAGGTGGTGGCGGAGGGTAGAAAAGCTCCAAAGGGATGCAAAGCAATAGCTCCCGCTCTTCAGGGTCGATGTCGAAGGAGACGGCGCTCTCTTCTGCAATGGATGGGGTTATATCTATCCCTTCAATGGTGCACGTCTCCGCCCTTGGTGCGGTGGGCAATACTGGAGGTTGCGACTGGTAAACCGACAAACTCGGAGTGGAAGTGGTTCTCAAGGGCAATGGGACTGTGTGCTTTATATCTTTCTGCGGTCGTGGGGAATCCAGCTCTTCTTCAACCTTGATCAGAGACAGAAATCCGGAAATTTGAGTATTCATTTCAACACTCTCGTAGCTATTAGTGGGTTTGATGTGTTCAACTTTTGGACAGTGTGGAGGACCTGCTGGACCACCAATACCCTTCATCCAGGTTCCCCAGCGCACACGGGCTTTCGAGAGTGGCATACACCATATTGTGTACGCCTTCTCAAGGAAGATATCGATTTGATCCTTTGTTAGGATCCCTCGGGTGACGAGTTCATCTCGAAACCCTGGTCTAATCAAATGCCTAGCGAGCGCGCTCGCAACGTCTGAGATGTGAGTCTAGGAGTATTATTTAGCCAGTTATCAACCAGTAGTAAGATAAATCATACTGTCACTCCGTACTTCTGTGGCGGCTCGAAGATGGGAGCAAAGTTCGGATACGACTTTTTGTACATTCGGCAGTACCACTCGACAGTCCGCAAGTCAAGCAGGGAGTCCACTGGCGCACGCGAACTGATCATGGATAGGTGATGTAAGATTTTTGCAACATCCAAGTTTCGTAAGGATCGCTTGATTCCAATCTTCGACAGACTTTGGACGGCCAAGTCTCGAGGGAGGGAGGAGCCATCAAAATGCTCTGCAAACAGCCTCATTTTAAATTCGTTATCACCATCATCTAAGAAAAATGTTATTATCAAACCAACGCGGTTGGAAACACTCCAGGCTTGCATTCGATATTGTGCGCGACATAGTCTCCTTCAACGATGGCGGATAGACCTATTTCCCACTCAAGTGGGCAGTTCGAAATGGAGGCCTGTCGCTGGAGAAGACCGAGTCCTCGTTCACTTAGGACCAGCGGGGGTCTGCCGTCATCCGTCTTCATAAACATAAGCCCCTGCCATGTCACGCTTCCTCTTTCAAGCCTATGAGGGCGTTCTTCTGTAAAGTCGTCCAGGCCGGCTAGTCGCCCGTCTAAATTGAACTGGAGATTCTGCAATGGGGGAAGATCATCACTACCGGATTGAGACGAGAAGAATGTTGTGAAACGAAATGGCCCAAAGTCCATTATACTGATGGGCAGTTGGTGGATTGGGAGAGGGTCTATAGCCTGGAGATTCGGAGGTCAAGTCGTTTCGCCCTTTGTTTATCGTTCTGCTTGGCTGTTTTGCACCTAAAATCTCCCACTACTGGGTCAGGACAAATTGCTTTAAACTACTCTGATTTTACGCATAAGACCTTCAGACATTCGAGGCCAGAACGACCATAATGGATTCCGAAATTGTTGGCGTGACCATCGAATATAGGGCATGAACCCGGAGGAACGTTTCAACGTACCCTCTCAAGTCTCAAGTCGAAATAGAAGACACGTTGGACGTATCTGTGCCACCACGAAATGTCAGAATTTGCACATCAGGTTTTCCTAGTTCCAGCAAAACTAGTGTTTGTTGGGTGGGGTCGAGGTAGATGTTTCCTAGTCTACTGTCAAGGGCGAGGGTTCTGATTATATCAGAGGCACGGTAGGGGGGGCTCCCCGCGCCGTCTAGAGGGGTCTTTCGCACCGGAGTGGGATTTACCTGAGAATGCGGTATCCATACGGTCTCTACTCGTCCATCCTGGTAGGCACGAAGTAGTTACCCATCGCACACGGTCGAGGGGGGAACTTGGTCCGGGTGCTGTTAGAATTTCCGCACAGCCGACCATACGACAGAATAATCGTGTTTGTTGGGGTCCGCTAACGAGAATGCGAGTTCTTATATACCCGTAACATGAGACACGGTTTCCCAACAATCACCGCCCCTGACAACCGGAGCACTGAGCGCTCGCATGTGAAATCCCAAATTCCTCTGCGTTCCAATCCCTTGTCCGAATTTCGCGACGCCTATTTCCTTTCGCTCGATTGTGATCACCCGTGCTCATACTATTGACCACTTACTCTCGTTCCTTGTATCAACTCTGGCCATCGATAGGCTGCATTCGCGTAGCCTTTGAATATGGCCACGATACCATTCGATACCATTCGACTTCAGGCAGTCGTACATCTAGATGCAGGCCAACTAATTTCTACTATCACTAACATCAAAACAACTGTTCTGGCGTGCCGTATCATCCAGGTGCCGTCAAGTCGATAGCTTTCAGTCGATACCCATGTAAGGACTGACGGCAAGCGGCAGGGTGAGTCCTCAGGTAACTACTGATTCAAGATAGAACATTTATAGCCGGTGGTTGCCCGACATGGAGACCGCATTCCTCTTCGCAGTCATACTCTGCGTAATCGTCCAGCACAGCCAGGCTATTGTATGGCTCAGCAATGGCAAGGATGGAACCGGTTATCTTCACTCTGTTGATTTACCAATATACCAGATCCAACATCAACCTCCTGAAGTCATTCAGTTCAAGGTTTCTGTAGATGGACCTGGCTACGGCACCGTATGCGTCCTTGGCACAATCCTCCGGTATGGGGGCATGTAAAGCATTGCTCTTGGTGATGCTCGTGGGCGCATACTCTTTGCCCTGTCCACCCGTCAAGTGGCTGTTCTCGACCTGGCCTAGGGATCCCCGATCCTGATTCGCAATTCGGAAATTTCGCCACTAAATATGAACAGTACCAATATCGGATCGGTGCCGGTTCGGGTACCAAAGCCTGACGCAATATATCTGCAACATCCAAAGCTTCTGTACCTCATGGTACCGCATCTCATCACACCGGTGCTCCTTACCCCTGTATATCCACCAGCAAATTTTCTGGTCCAGAGGATGCTGGGCATTCCAGGCGTGGCGAGGTTCCTATACTTTGTACTACGGCAATTCTCCGATTTTTGCTCTCGTGATTTGTAATCCCCCAAGATAGTGGCAGTCGGAACTCTCTGATAGAAATGGAGAGCTACAAGAGATCGGCTTGGGTGAGGGCGGGTGCATGAGCGATGAGCAATTTAACATAAGTAATTGTACGTTATGAATTTCATGCAGTATCAACTAGTGATGTCCGAACAGGTGGGGCCTCGGTAAGCATAGATCCATGAGTGACCGTGTGCTAAGGGGCATCGAAGGGTATGGAAATTCGGAAGGTAGCTTGAGGAATGCTCAGTTAAAAGGGTCTAACACATTGCATATAATGGGTTCCTGGCCCTCCTTGCAGATTAGGAAAGCTGGAACCAGGCCGACACGTACCAGGGGGAATTGTCTCTAGCCCCGAACGGGTCTGGTTGAGTATCTCTATATGCGTCCCGCGCTTTCGCTCTTATCCGTATGCACACTTTAAGCCAGGCCTTAGGATGGGCACGATCCTCCCCTTGAGGTCCAAAACACTTGTGCATATAAGGAGAGCGTTTTGTGAGTACCTCGTGCTCAGGGGAGTTCTACTACTTGTGAGGCCTTTACTGAAGGGTAGCCTGTTACATGTTGGTTGAAGACATCATCTTTGTCTCCCGATTACCATTTATTGATTATGATTATCCATCATACTATGGATGACCTTCAACCATCCTGTCATAACCCTAGCACGTACTGACGTTCGACTTGGTGGCGACAAAGCATCCTGATTTAACCCTGACGGCATTGGACGCTGGCCGAAACTCATTCGCAAACCTCTCGCTTACCTGCATTACAACGTGGAAGGCAATTAATAACATTTTTGTGCCCACCGGGCACGAATGGACAGTAACAAGTGAGAAATTGCGGCCAAACGGCCTTTCAGCTGACCGTCATAGGAAGCAGTACTCACGAATCTCAGGCAAAATAACAATCATGGGACTTTAAGAGTGCCTCGTAATACACGGGAAGTCGATTTATTTCTCAAGAGTACGCCATCTACCAGGAATCATGCTTTCGTTTACCGACGCGTTCGGGGGATATTTCTGCCAGATAATCAGTATGTCGTATGCGCGACAAGTGCTAGTCTCCTCTCCACGTTTGCCGGTTATCCTGTAGGCCACCTTCTGATGAACGAGTTCACAACGACGGTCTTACCGAATTTCGCAGCTCGATTCCTTGAAAAGCAGGTTACAAGCCAGCAGAGTGCCCATCACTATCCCTCGTCTTGCTGCTACCATTTTCAGGGAGGAAGGTATTGGGGGTACGTGTTGTCGTCGTTCCATCGACCACGAGTCGGTCCGGTCATTCGCGCTTTCGGAACGTATAACACTCATTGTCTTCCACAGGCTTCTACAGAGGCCTTTTAATACCGCTGGTTACAATCTCGGCAGTCCGTGCCGCATCGTTCACTATCTACACGAATACGAAGAATTTTCTCTATAATGACCACTGGTTAAATCGCGAAGGCGGCGTGCTGCCAGTGGCAGCGGCTGGTGCGACCGGTGGAGCTCTGTCAGGGAGTTTGATTACTTTTGGGAGCGTTCGTGAGTGCCGCCGTTTACGCCTGACCTTGGATTGCGCTCACAACCACATGGCTTCGTCTGGTAGCCTTTGAACTCGTAAAAGTGCGAAGGCAATTGGAATTTTCTATTGCAGCTGCGAAAGGAATCGTTATCATCAAACCACCGAATACGTGGGAGTCTGTAAAGGACATCTTTCGAACGCGAGGCCCAATGGGCCTCTACACTGGGTGGCCGCTGCATATGCGTGAGTACCATTGGATATACCTGTGTCCTTTAGGAAGGACGTTTAGGTGGCGTGACTAACGATCCGTGCGGACTGCAGTACGAGATACAGCTGGTACCGCGTTGTACTTCGCTGAATATGACGTGATGCGACATCTACTTGGGAGGTTGCCGTCTGGGGAACAAGGACCTACCCCGAGCTGGGCCCCGATTCATGCCAGCTTGGTGCCTTTTGCATGTGGGAGTTTCGCGGGTGTCAGCAGTTGGGCAGTAATATATCCACTAGACGTGTTAGTGGCGCTCTTCTACTCCTATACATTCCGTGTGCACTTATACCCACTTGCAGAGTGAAGACCAAATTCCAGCAGCGAGCACTGGCGGGTGAGACCTATCGAGGTCCTCTCACAATCCTTCACCGGCTGCTACGAGGTAGCCTTCCACCCCCTTGGTTCACCTAGCCTCGCACTGAATTTCTCTCCCTTTGGTGTAGGACCAGACCCCAGATCGCCAAAGACGCTGATACAAGGCTTCGCCCGTATCTATCGCGGATTGGGTGTGAGTGCAGCCCGGAGCGTTATCACACATGGAATGCTGTGGACCTTCGTCGATGCCATTTCCAACTGGATCGACCATCGAACACGATATCTCAACGATTCTGTGTCACTTATCAGTTGAATTCCAGAGGTGCTCGAATCCTTGGCGCATGCTAATGCGGTATTCCAGGGCACCCTTGAGTTTGTGTTATAGAAGGTGTCAAGCGTCCTGCTTGTTTCTGTCTCGTCTTGTTATGGTCACTCATGTTTTGTCTTGCTCTTTCGGGCTTTTGTATCATGGCCTTCCCCCAATATAGAAACCATTGTATGTGTCTCCTTGTTGGCATAGGAGGGTGATCTGTTCATTGCTGTGCCTGGTTCAGACACCGAAATATTGGCCGACAACTATGGGACATTACAACAATCTCTACCATTTCCAGTCCTTTGGTTGCTCACTAAAGCTTATGAAAGTTACCTTCCACTCCGTTCGTGCACTGTCCCCAGATTCAGACGGCTAGGCAGCTAGCCCACATACTCGCCTATCGTTGAGACTGTGTGCTACTAGCACCTAGGTGCCTATTCATTGTGGCATACCACGCTTGTTCCACCCCCGATCTTTGAGCTGGCACGGCGCCTATCGCTGTGCTCATTTTTGGCACAACTTCATGGCCGAATCCGGAGTTGAGCTTCTAACCTCACCAATTGTGACTCAACAGCACGTACTTGTCAGCCTTCTCAGATTCTGGGAGCGAAGGTGTGTGCTTTCGCATTCTTAGGAACCGGGGGTGATGTTCTTCAGGATTGAAGTTGATAGCAACTAGTAAGCTAGTCCTTTTTGCGAACTCCTGATAACATTGTGATCTCGTGTCCAGCATCGAAGGCTTGAAGGGATTATTTCCTCTCCTCCCCGATGTACTACCTGCGGATGCCTTCGAAGCTGCAATCCAATGCCTCGCCCACGCACTTGGGATAGGTAATATTTCACTGCTACGTTGTGTTCGAAAGGTCAACCAATGTCCCAGAAATTGCCCAACGACAGGATGCCTTGAAGAAATTGCAGGCTGCTCACAAGGTGTTATCTGTCGAAGTAATGCAACGGCATTCAAGCGGCGGTACTCGTACCATATTCGCAACAGAGATTGACTGGCTCAATGAAAGCGAGGCTCATCTGGGTTCCGGGGAAGCCGCGCTGGAGGAGGATAGAACAACGGCAGAATTGGCGTCAAGAGAGTCAAAGGTAATATCTCACGATACTACCTCCTGGTTCTCCATCTAATTTGAGGCACTGCAGCCTTCCTTGAGCCTGACGAAACGCGGTGGCCTACTGAATCGCCTTCGGGACATCACGGGATCGAACCCCTCTCCGAGTCCTCAGTTTGGCGGATGGTACATAATCGGTGATGCTACCTCATCTTGAAGAGCTACATCCTCACTTAACGATCTCTCAAGCGGACCTACACTTTCGCCAACGAGTGTTCGCGATCAACTTGGAAAGGGATGAACTAAAGGCGTCCATAGAGGAACGTACCTCTGTACGTCATCCAGAAGCTCTACTGTGATCCGTATTTCTTAAGGTGTCATAGGAATGGGTCACCACCTTGAATAACTGCGTGAAGGCGACGAAGAACATGCTGACGACCTTTGCGGATACTCAAATGTACTTTCAGTTGCTCCTTTTTTTTACCGGGATGTTTGACGTCTCTCGTAGTGATCTCGCTGGGGTCCTGAACAGCCTCGGGTCGCGCATTGGATTTACTGCTCCGGACGATATAGCCACCCAGCGAACAGCCTCCTTCACCCTGTCGGTCGAAGAAGCCACCCTCAAGCGGCTACTCCCTGCACATCGTTATGTCAATTTCAAGTATCACCATCTATCCGCCATGCCCGTTGCGCACGCAACGTATCATATTACCTTTGGCTGCTCAATTCCTGAAACAAAGCCCAAGACTGGATCTCCGCAAGCTAATGCCATCGATGCATTTTACTATCTGCTTCGTCAGCCATATCAACCTTATGTATCTCCCACGTCGGATGTATCGAAGGTATTCGTTTAGTTCTACTAGATTCTGCTTGATTAACCTCTAGTGGGGTAGATGGCGTCTCTGTTTGAGCAATATTGGAGTCTAAGTCACAACCGCGAGCGGAGTGATGCACCAGCATCAGGGGTGGAGTGGGAAGCAGCCACTCCAGATCTTGTCTTAGTAAGCTCCTCCCTTGGCCTGTCATCCGTTGAAGGCACAACGACTCAAGTTTCGAACCACCAGCACTTCCTTCTTTGTCTTCCAACACCTCTATTGCCGATCCCTTCCCAGTTTGAGTCCAAAAGCATTGAGAGTCAGTCTGCGGTTGATGGACTCATGGAGGAATGGGGACGTGGCATGAGGCAAGAGACCCCGCGAACGCACCTCCTTGGGGCAATCAGGAAATATACAATACCGTATCTCGGAGCTCAAACGGAGGGTCATCTCACATTCTTACGCAAGCTTGCCGTCGCTGTGACTCATAGAAGCGTATGTACTGATCATATCACTTTGGCTTTAGCTTTCAATGATGGTTCTTCAGGATTGTTATAAGCCGGTGAATCGCTTGCTCTGTCACGAGGATATTGGGGAGATGACATGGCAGTGGATCTAATTAGGCCAACAGTACTATCCACTTGGACCAGCGTACTACTGCAGTGCATTTAATGATTCGAAAACCTTGCTTCACTCTCTTGGTCGTCACCTATTCATGAATGTATTCCTACACCAACCAAAAGCAAATACAATGGATCTGTTGTGTTCGGCGAGGCGTCACTCGACGCTGGTTTAGCCCGCTGATTGTATCTGCCCAATGGATGCTGCGGACCGCCAAGCGCACAGGGCACGGTGAACTCAGGCTGAAGATATCAAGGTAAGCGTAGGGTGAGAGTGGTTTAGGATACATATTTGGAGATGTACGGAGATGCTACACAGAGCTACGGCGGAGGCGAAGTGCGAGACAGTGTTGGACTCTTCTAGGAAGCACGGGCTACTCTGCATTTATGAGTAATAACTGGTGGCGCATGATACTTGACCTACAGGTCACGGCTAGGTTATGTGCCGAATGCCTCGTCCCATCCTTTCCATTCCTCCGTCCCGACGACCCGGAGAGCGATTCGTTCCCCAAAGTCACCAAAGTAGCCCGCACTGAACCATGTACGGACCTCTTCCTCGGCAAATGGGCCGTTCACGCCCTGCGTGGTTGCTCCCTCCACAGTCCATTTGTATTCGAACTTTGGTTTTGGAGGGACCCAATCCCCCGGAACCGCCCGAGATCGGCGCACGGAGCGCAGTATTGCCTCGTATGTCGTTGAGTAAATCTCTGGGAACGAGGGGAGAAGTTTGGAGGAGATGGCTGTGATTCTGTCGATGTCGGAAAGCGGGGGAGCAGTGGCAGACACGACATTCGGGTCTGCTTGTACCGGTTTATTTGGACTCCGTTTCTTCTTCGCTGCACCGGTCGCTGCTTTTTGCTTCTTCTTGTCCTTGCCCAACCTCGCGAGTGTCTCAAGTACAGTCTCTCCTGGGAGCATGATCGTCACGAGTTCCATCTCCATAGAAGTCTGATCGTGGTCCGCCGTCCCGCTTCGTCTCTCCTCCTCCCGGATTCTTTCTCGCTCGATTCGCTCCGCTTTTCGTTTTGCTCGCCTGGCCCTCTTCATCTCCTTTTCATCTACGTCTTCCAGCCACCGGTCATGCATCGAATGCTGGTCAAAGCTGCGAACGTAGGTACCGTCCTCTGCGAACTTTCCCTCCTCCATCTCCTCTTTCATATTGAACTTAGTAAATTCATAGCCCATCCCAGCCTTCGATCTTCGGATACGGTCGTCTTCGTCCTCAGGCTCGCTCTCGCTAACACTACCTTCACCAGCCGAGCCGCCTCCAAACTCCTGGCCGTCGATGTCCCCTAGTGACATCCACTTCGTATTTTTCTTCTTTGCTCCTCCCTGAGTCTTGGAGAGCTTTTCATCATCACTTGCCATTGCGAACATATCGTTGTCGTCTCCATCGACATGATCTCGCCGTGAACGTACAACACTCTCGCCTTCGTCCGTGCTATCGCTCTCATATCCTTCCAATTTGACCCGTCCTCTGCGTCCTCTTGTTTCCAAGTCGTCGTCAATGTCGTTCACGATTATCGTCGTGTCATTATCGTCTTCGTCCTCCGCGAACCTAGCGCGTTTCTTGGGGGGACCAGACCCTTTGGTAGAATTGGGAACGTCCTCAGGAAATGTGTCCGAATCGGCGCGTGTACGTTTCGGCGGCATCACTCGGGTGGGGTGGGGTTCAAGAGCGAACTTGGTCTCTTCCGTGTTCAGGCTTGAAACCTACCAGCGATCAATGCTCTAGACGTACACTGGTATACGGAGTACGACTTTTGACCCGAATTTACATCCAACTATACTCCAGATTTCAAAGCGGGTAGGGAAGCAAAATAGCCACTAACACCAAGGAGAATAATACACGGGTTAGGAAAGGGCATAACAGCACCGCCTTGCGCTCACAATAGATTCGGGTACGCTTCCCCCGAAGCAAATCCGATGATAAATTATTAAACAATTCAATCGCACTATGTGAATGCATCGATGAACGATAATAAGGGCTACATCATGACCTAAATGTATCTAGTCGTATTTGCAAAACCCTCCGTAGCTTGGCTGTTCCACTTCAGTTATTGAAGCGTTCGCTTCCTGGTCAGGGCTGACTTACTTCGCGACAAGCGCGTCAATGCAACAAAGGAACAACTTATGCACCTTCTGCAGCGAGCGAAAGGGGGGATGGGGACAAGGACGGAGCATATTGCACCCGGACCTGTTGCCTAAGCCTACTACTCTACGCTATATAGAGGGTGTGAAGAACAACAGTGGTCACCGCTTACTTATCTACTTCGACGGTACTCAGGATCGTTGAGGTCCCGATCACGGATCGCATCTACTGGGGAAAGCGGTTCTGGAAGCCCGGAGAGGAAATGCCTCCCAGTGCATAAGTGATGGGAATGGCGCTGCAGAGAGACTGTGAGTGATTACTTGAAGTAATACAGTTCCGCAGCGTTCGCTCTCTTAGCCCTGCCAACATTGGCCCACGAAGGAGGCACGAAGCCAGACGATGCAGGAACGACGACCAGGTCTATCATAGTGGTCCCGGATACACAGGTAAATTGGGTCCAGTAGCGCTCGAAGGCGTATACAGCCTACAAGTGTTGTTATTTGCGAAACCCACCGTGGGGCGGCTCGTATTGACAAGGGACCTGACCTAGATACTATCATACTGGGGATCAGGCATGATTAATCAATCCCTTGCCGCTTTGGCCCTTATCCCTGGTGTATCTCGCTCTGTGGAACCGTCTCGTGGGCAAAGTGTACCACCAAATACGATCTGGAATGGGATAATAGGTGAGCTGTGTCCGACTAGGTGCAGATCCTGGACTTGAACTCAATATAAAGAAGCGATTCGCGCAACTTGATCCTGTGTTCCTCAAGGTGAGCACAGAAATAATCGACGACCTTGCTGATATCCGGCCGCAGTTTAGGTGCGCCTGCGTTCAGTAAGCAGATTAAAACTGGTTAGAGGTCGAAGTTGCATTAGGGCAAAAGCGACCTTTGCCAATCGGCAATACGGAGCCACTCCAAGCAAGTTTTCCGGCCTTTTCTTCAACAATGGCATGCTGCTACTTAATATTTTTCTGTGTTAGGTAATCCAGACGATAGATGCATGATTAGAGTCGCTTACTTGCTAAAGCTGGACGCTCTTGATGTAGTCACGCTTTAAACATGAGAGGATATTTCATTGCTAGAAGTAGAGCTTCTGTACTGAGCGTGCTTGACAGATGGTAAGGCCAAATTCTAAGGCGGACTCGTCCAACTGACATTTGAGTGAGTGATGATCCAGTAATATCTTCCAGGTCAGTTGTTTTCGTGTCCAGATGAGTGATTTTGGAAAGGTCCAGTCATGTCACTGCATAGAGCGTTCCGTGCGTCCCTGTGACAGTACGTATCCAGTTGTCTTATAGCTGGGCGCACTCGTCCAAGGCATATTGAATAATTGAGGTGACCTATTTACCTGCAATTAATATTAAAATCAAGCTGATGCTTGATTGAGAGTATTTGTTTCCTTCGTGATCCCCGTAAGTTCCTCCAGGGAAATTCCATAAAGCACCTTCAATTTGTCGATGTTATGGCATACTAGAGCCGGTGTCTTCTGAACTTACTATCTGTTCTCCACCGGTCGTCGGCTCTGGATTGAGGTATACAACCAGTCCCAGGCAGAAACAAAGCTTGCTGCCGCTAAGTGGAGTCGATGGAAGTATGAAAACGAATTGATCATCTCGCAGAGGCTGACTGAGCATGGAAGGCGGGCTCAACTTAACAGACACTGCGCAGTTGTCTCGTTTGAGGCGGACAATCGTCGTCGGCGTCGGACTAGCACTTCCAGCTTGGTATTTTTTCTGCCCAGACTAAAGCAGAGTATTGCGGGAGTAAGTGACAGTGTTCTTGTGGCATATGGAGATGTGGGAGGGACAAACCAGGTCCCAATTCCGACTTAGTTCCGCGCCACCAAAGCCATCGCTTCCACAGGTATTGCCATTCCTTGACACGCCTTAGAAGAGTTTTGCACTTTCTTGGATAAATTGCGCGCTCGTCTAGAGAAACCCCCACATTCGAACCGCTCGCGTTCGTTCGTTTTACTCGACACTGAGGCAGTTTCACCTATCTAGAATCCGTATTTGTCCACGCTGTATAAATGAACCACGAACGGATTATTCCGCCATATTCGGCTACCAACCGGTCCGACGCGAACGGACGGCACTGCAGCTATCCAAAGCCGACATCTCGGACTCGCCGCAGTTATGGTCAATTTCCGCTTCAGATGATTAATCACATATTGAACACAGTCTATGTGTGCCTGCTGCGTAGGAAGTTTAGCCGGACCCACCGCATCATCGTATCCTGTCTGCCGGCCGCGATGGGGTATATAAGACAGCGCCTGCACGCCAGTTTCTTGCAATCGAAACAATATCCCACACTCTCCAGTTCATTACCCTTGCGGTCTTGTGCCTACAACCGTAACTCGTCGCAGTAACTCGTACAATATCGAACACAATTGTATTGATCATGTCATTCGCCTCACTCGTAAGCTACCCCTTATGCCTTCATGGCTACTGTTGATTGTTCTCCTCAGTCCATGGCATCCCGCCAGAATACACATTCGCCCACCTTTTCATGTGACGTTCGCTCAAGCACCGCGGTCATCACGCCTTCGATGTCTCTAGGCGCTCTTCTTGCAAGTCCGAGCAACGTGATAATAGGGAACGAGCAAACCAATTCACATCGCCACTCGTCCCCATCTGCCTCCCGCCACCACCAACACCCTCTCACCGTGTTTTCCTCCGTACCCCACCTCTCTACTGGATCTAATGGACAATCGAATCACCATCACTCGACGGTATTCATGCCGGCGACCGAAGTTCGTTCCTTGGTATTGTCCCAGCCCCCCAAAGCAAACGATGGGGTATTGGGTAGCATTACACCAGAATCCCACATGTTTTGTTTTAAATCTTCGCCCTTCAACTCGCCTACAACGTCCTCACCCCTTGAGCAGGCACTCGATCAAACTTCATCTCTCACCGCCCTCCTCGAAGCCCTTGAGCGAGAGCAGCTGCAAGATATCCACGCCAAGGGAGGCTTTGCAGGGTTCACTGCACAGGAAATCGAATGTTGGGTAGCAGCAGGTCGAGCCTAAATAGCTTAATGGCTGACGAGCGAAGTCGGACTCTCAAACGTTCCGGATAATCTTGATGTAATTCTGCCCAGGTCAATATCCTACGCCCTTGTAGCTCTAACTTTGTACGCTCTATCGACTTTCGTTTGTGTTTTCGAGTCTCGACAAATGTGATGGGTGTATTACTTTCTATTATACAGCATAGATGCTATTAACAGGCCTATTAATGTTCGCAACTTTACCATCTCGTTGGGAGGCTGCCCCGACCCTGTCCTCCACTTCTTCGACCTGACCACAACAGCGACGCAGATCATATACTGAACTTAAGTATTTCGAAGTTTATCCCTTGGAGTGGAGTAATGTGGCTGCGGGAGGCGTTTTATTTTTGTTGTTCCAGAGGAGTGCAGTTCTACTCGAACAGATTATCACTTTACGATCAGATTGCGGAGGATAGCCATGATATAGAAGCTGGCGATATACACATAATAATTTACCACCAGCCCACTGGTGGGAACATGAAGGGGTGTGACACATCTAGGGCCTGAAGATCAAGTCACCATAGAGTTCTCAGTCCAACCGTCGCACCTACCTAAACCTCTCCCACAGCCCTTTGATCCACAAGCGAGCGGAGTCAATTGACTGCACAAATACCTGAGTCTGGAGGTACGGCACCCGCTTCAACGAGTCGGGGTGGAAGGCAATAGCCAAAGCCAAAAGCGCAACAGGCCAGAGAAATGACCTGATGAACTTCCTCCTCCGCCTCGCCCTAAACCATACCTCACCACCAACGAGTTCATACCGGCTCCACACCGGCTTTCGCGCCCACCACCAGAGTAGGCCCATGGGACCAGGGAAGATCAAAATGTTTGGCCCGGACATATCGAGCCGGTAATAACTCATACACTGTGTGAAGGTCGTTTTCGCGAGCCTTCGCTGGATCATCTCGTTGTACGCGATGCACACGTCGCGCTTGATGGCGATGGCGGAGATCTCGCGGCGCAGGATGGGCTTGATGAGTTGCGTGATGAGATTCACCTGTGTCTCGATCGCAAAGAGCACACTTGCGTGGCCCGTCCCGACGTTTGGGCCCACGATCATGAACAAATTAGGGAAGGTTGGGACCGTCGTTCCTAGGTGCGCGACGGGGACGCGATTGTGGTATTTGGCGTAATATTCACTTAGGGAGAGGCCTTCCGCTCCGCGGATGTCGACGAATCCAGAACCCTAAGGGAGAAACAAGGAGGTAAGTGGATAACGCAGTAGGCGAGGTAGGTGTGACGTACCACATGGAAACCCGTCCCAAAGATAACAACGTCGAATGGAAAATGGTCACCCTTCTTGGTAATAATACCGTCTCTCGTGAATGATTTCACTCCATCAGCCGTAACTGTAATGTTTGGCGATTGCAGACATTCCAGGTACCCAGGGTCTGGAACAAGTTATTAGGCAGAAAAGAGGAGGTACCGGAGAGAAGTGTACCGAGCACAATTCGCTTGCAACCCAGAGCTATAAAGCACGTTGAGAAACCTGGATATGATACTAACGCGAAGTCACGCACTATAATTTGGCGTCAGAATTTTATGATACTTTTCAGGGGCGGTCGAATATATATAACTCAAGGATGCCTGGTCGAATCGTCAGTCGGTTCGTCAGATGGTCTATAGAGCTCTATATACCTCTTCTGCTCGCGCTCGGCGTGAGGCCAACAAGTTGAGCCAAACGAAAAAGCGCATATCTGACTAAAAGATTATCAGAATGGCTCTCGATGCCAGTTCAATCCGTGTATACCACAGCATAGAGATAGTTCCGGTACAGGCGAAGAATTCCCGGGACATTTCGGAAGGTCCACTTGCGATATTCTGGCACTGGTAAGTTGTCTCGGGGGAAGAACCAACTAGGCGTGCGAATAAACTGCGTGATTTGCGTGGTCTTATTCTTAGTTATCGCAGGAACAAATTGAGCTCTGTGGGGTGTGTAAGTGAGCGAGGAGAGGGGCGAGGGAAATGAAGACAGACGCAGAGGCACCGAGGCCGAAAACGGCGACTCTCTTGTGACTCAAGTCGACGTCGTGTCTCCATCTTGCAGAGTGGAACTTGATTCCCTGGTAGTCATCGATCCCTGGGATATCCGGAAACGAGGGCATGCCAAACGGGCCAAGAGAAGTGACCAAAATCTTCGTCTCCACGACCTTCGCTGTCCCATCGCTCGTCCGGAAGTGGCACATCCAGATGTTCCGTTGAGCGTCCCACACTGCACTGACGAGCTCGGTGTTGCACTGGATGTGTGGGCGAAGATTGTGTTTGTCGACAAGGTGGAGCCAGTAGTCGTGGATCTCTTTGGCGCCAACATAGCCACAGCTCCAATCGGAGTTCTGGTCTTCGGAGAAGGAGTACCAATGGGCGCGAATGTCACAAGCGCAGTCCTATTCTCAAGTCCAAGAAATCAAATGAGAAATCAAATGAGAGTGAGAGTGAGAACCGGAAAAGAATTCAGTACGCACGGGATACGTGTTGTCCTACTCCCCAACCGCATTGGCCTGTATTAGTAGTGCAACCAACGATGGTGAGGTAGGAGTGTGAACTCACCCTCCATGTCCCGCCTACTTCGTGTTCTCGCTCGTAGATCTGCAATTTTCACCGGTTGGCCATACACAAACAATATATCCAGGGAAAGAAGCATACGGTAAAGTTCTCGACGCCCAACTTTTTCTTGAGTGAGATACCCGCGACCAACCCACCGATTCTACTGGCCCTCAGTCGTCGCCTTGTGTAACGTCGGGAGCCGGGAAACGCACCCAGCACCGACAACAACGACTTCCTTGTTAACCTTTGTCATGTAAAAAAGTTGAAAAATGAGACGAAAGGTGGAAAGGAGTGCTAAAGTACGAGTCCAAAGTGCGGACCGACGGGTGTAGTGGTCGCAGATACCCGATAGGGTGGGAGTGGGAACATTCAATGACACTCACGTGATCAAACATAATTTGACACGTGATCCTCTACTCCCTGCACCACGGCTGGGCTGCGAGTTGTGGGAGCCGAGTTGTGGGAGCCAAGTTGTGAGAGCCGGGGAAATGAGAGCGGCCTCGCAGCCTCGCAGCCTCACAGGCTATTCATCATCCACTCACCCTTACTATTAATTGATATTGTGTTTACATAGTGGATCACAACCCACCGCCCCAAAATGCACTGTTGTTCACTTCGCTTCCATTTCTATATCTCCACAAGATTATCTTATCTTATCTTGTCATATGGAAATCATCTACTTTCAGCAATAACGCCACCGTCTCCGTCGCAAGCTCCACTGCGCTCGTCGATACCAACAGAGGCTGTACGACATCCTCATCCAATATGTTTGAGATTAATCCCTATATCACGGCCAAATACCTATCAGTTCACCTCTCATGAAAGCTCATCACATCTACTCACCGTCCGTACATTGATTCCGGCATTTTTCTCCCCGAGCGCATGTCGGTTTCGCAGATCCGTAACGATCGCAATCGGGTTCAATCCCGCGTTCTCCGCGAGTGTCGTAGGAATGACCTCGAGCGCGTCGGCGTACGCCTGGAAGCAATACGCCTCCATACCTTTGAGGGTCTGCGCATAGTGTGAAAGCATGCGTGAGACGTGGATCTCGGGTGCACCACCGCCTGCGATCAAGGCCCTGAATCCAGGGAGTAAGTGTTAGTTATTCTCGAGGGAGACATGAAGCGGATGACGTACCGCTTCTTCACAAGACACCGCACCACGCAGAGCGCATCGTGTAGACTCCTCTCTGTCTCCTCCAGCACGAGCGAGTTGCTCCCCATACAGAGTACACTAACCGTCCGCCCAGGATTCCGCACGCCGGAAATCTTGACCACCTTGACACCCTGGACTTCGACCTCATCGACAAGCTCTGCATACCCCATCTTATCCTCCGTAAATCCCTCGATATCCGCAATCGGTTTGCACCCCAGCGACGTGCTCAAAAACTCAATCTCATCCCGCTCGACATCCTTCACGACGGCGATCTTGAGCTTGGCAAGGAAGGAGAGTGAAAGATCAGTGACGGCGTCGCGGAGGATGGATTTTTGTATCAGGAGCACGTTACAACCCGCCTTTTTGATACGCTTTACGAGGTCGAGGAGATACTTTGATTGTTCGCGGACGATGCGGTCCATTTGTCTGTACTCGTTGACGATAACGGTGTGGTCCATCTACATAATCGAATATTAGATACGCTTCGTTAACTTCCGAAACGAAGTGGAAATGGGTGCAAGGAGGAAAAGGCGCACATCAGGTTTAGGCGGGCTCAGCTGGAACTGGATGAGCGCGATCTTAGCCTTTTCCACCCTCGTCGGTCCGTTCTGACTTGTGATGAAGTTCTGGTTGAGCAGCACCCCGGGGACAAGCTCCGTGTCTTCGATCGTGCCCCCGACCTTCTTCACAATCCGCACGTCGCGCAAATCAACGTTCGAGGAACCCGTAGTGGCGATGCGCGTGACGGCCTCGACGGCGATGGGGGCGAGAATAGACGAGTACTGGGAAACGATTTTCGAGTTTAAGCTGGTCGTTGCCGCTCGCAGCAGTGAGATGTTATCCTTTAGATCTACCGGAGTTGAGATATCTGTGAGGTATTCAACGGCTTTTTGCGAGGCTTTTGTGAAGGACTCGGCGATGATTGTTGGGTGGATTCCTGGCTAGAGTCAAAGATGGACCCTTGAGGGAGAATAAGAGCGTACCCTTTCCTAGCATCTTCTCCGCTGCCCCCAAGAAGCTCCCAGCTAGTACGACCACGCTGGTGGTCCCATCGCCTGCTTCGACGTCTTGCGCAGCGGACAAATCGACAAGCTGGAGGGAGAAAGGAATAGGCATCACTAGTAATGTGGGTTGTCATGATACGCACCATTTTTGCTGCCGGATGTAAGGCCTGTATAGATTTGAGGATGGTGGCACCGTCGTTTGTGACAATCACTTCGCCTTTGGAAGTCGAAATCTAAGCGTAATATGATTTGGTTAGGTTCTATAACCCGAGCGATTCACGTAGAACGTATCGTACCATTTTATCCATTCCTTTTGGGCCAAGCGATGTTCGAACGGCGTCGGCGATTGCTGGAAATAGGAGATATAAGCAATCTATTCTATGTTACCTTTATTGGAAGCCAAAAAATACCCTTCGCAGCGTTCATGTTTGATAATCTCACTTCCATCGGTTTCCCCTGCATGACGCGTCTCTTTCAGCGCACCGCTAACCACAACAGCTTGCGCATACCTTGTCATTGAACGTCTTGTTCGATCCACTCGACGCAATAGATGCTTGTGCGGTTGCTACGGGTGCCATGATCGATGCAGTCAGCTCCAAATTGTTCCTTGGACCCCGTCCTTCCCTGGCCACAATGCTCAACGGACGAATGCTCGTCCAAATTGGGACTTACAATGCCAATCTGCAAGGGAACAAGGGTCTCCCGCAAAATCTGGTCGACTGGCTCGTCCCATCACTCGATGTTTCCAACTTCCTCGCGAACAATCGGACTGCACCGGATATTGTCGCTATAGGATTTCAGGAATTGCTTCCTCTTCCTCTTGGGAGTGAGTATGAATCCTGTTTTCAAGTCGGACGCGCCACGACGTCAAATGTGTTTAGCGCGTCTGGTCCTATGTTTGAAGCTCGACGGACTCCTAGTCTTTACGGAAGAGCGCTAATTAGAGTACCACATTCAAGGGTGCTGACTACTCCTCGCCTGGCTTGGCCTTTGGGTGGCACTAGTCGAGTCGGGATGAACCCTCCTGTACTACACCAATCTATCACCGCCTACTCACAACCATCAATTTTCCCAACTAACTCACTCCTTCCATAGTGACTGGTCTTTCTAAATCCATCGTCCGCTCACGAGACGCCCTTATCCGCTCGCAAATCGAGGCCCACGCACCAAACAATGAATCTTACACGCTCATCGCCAAGGCTGTCAATGTGGGCGTCGCGCTTCTCGTCTATGCGCGGGAAGACACGATCGCGCCTAGGGTGCGTGACGTCCAGACGCAATGGGCCGCGTTTGGAGCAGCATGGATGGGGAATAAAGGCGCTGTATCCGTGCGGTTTCGTATTAGAGACGAGGTGTATACTTTTGTCAATGCGCATTTGACGGCGCATTTGCCCAATTATGGGCGGCGCACGCAGGACTGGGCGAATATCATCTCTTCCATGCTCTTTCCACCTCTCCCCGGGAGCGAAAGCAAGACGCACTCGACGGTTTATGATTCAACACATTTATTTTTCTTTGGGGACCTCAATTTCCGGCTGGATGTACCCAAGTCCCTCGACCGCCCTGATTTCGAGCAGATGGTCCGCACAGTGGAAGGTAGAAAACAACTACTCCAGTACGATCAGCTCGTACGCGCACAGCGAGAGAATCGGATACCACTGATGAAGGAAGCGCCATTGTGGGATTTTCAGCCCACATACAAGTTCCTACTCAACCATGTCGATTCGTATAGGTCTGTGCACGTCTATCGCCTCCCTATTCGTAGCTTGAACTGATGGCCGCTGGGTTGAACAGCGAGCACCGACTCCCGGCATGGACGGACCGCATCCTCTACGCATCGGCCTTGGACCAATCTACCACCCAAACATCTATCGAATCGATACTATATACTTCCATACCCTCATATACGACATCCGACCACAAGCCCGTCATGGCCCTCCTGCTCCTTCCCTCACCCTCACCAGCCCTACTGCCACCGTCCGAGGCAGGACCAGCAGGACCAGGAGACTCGGCCACTTCGCTCCTCCTTCCACCCAGCAAGCGTACAATCCCGCACCCAGGCACGAGGTACTCTCCAGACCCGCTATGGCAGCTCAAGCGCTGGACCGGCAAAATTCTGGGGTGGCTGATTGGCTGGCCATGGTGTTTTATTACGTTGCTTGGTGCAGGGAACACAGTTGCTGGGGTTATCAATTTCATCCTAGGGTGTGCGGTAATCTATTGGTGGAAAGGGGCAGGGCCTTAGGATAGCATTGTTTGAAACATTGGTAATGGAGTTTTAGGAGAGCCGTGGACATATGTTGTCTTCCGTGTATTCGGGTATGTGTATTCTGATATAGACATTTGGACGCCTAGGTCATGTGCAAAAGCCTGAGAGTGTAACTTAAAAAGTCTGTAATTAATACATGGTTACGAGGGTAGCAATGATATCGGAGGAGCTAGAACAGACACAATAAAAGGTACCAGGTGAACCGGTTCTAATGAACAACAAACAACATTCATACTTATATAGGACTATCTGTTCTCAATTCAAGAGACAGGAAACCAAGTAGATGTTAAAAGGTGCTCCTAAAGAGCCCATCAGCCCGCGGCTCTCAAACAACCGGCTACTCATCCAAGTCTACTCATCGACAACCAGAAGGGGCGTTCTTTCGTCACGTCTCTCTCCAATACCGCTCTCCGCATCCTCTGCTAGAGGGTCGATTAGGCGAATCAGCATCATAACAATAAAGGCCAAGCCCATCATGCCGGAGCTGAGCCAAAAGACAGCTTCGGGCCAAGTCTGAAGAGTAGCGACAAAGGTCCACCCGTGTATTTGCGGACCGAGTATCTGAGAGCAGAGTGCCTGAATGACGCTCATAGCACCATAGATTTTTCCGATGCTGCTCGAGGCTGCCGTCACTCTGGCCGCGTTGGTCGGTACCAACGAGGGAGCCAAAGTCGACGTAGAGGGTTGCTGGGAGTGGTTGGTCTCTCCGCCGTCCAGTTCTTCCTCCAATTCGGACAACACGTCCTCTTCCTCGGCTTCCCGATGCAACTCCAAAGCAAGGGCTTGCACACTCGGTGCAAATCCACTTCCGAGGCTGGCAGAGAGCGTGGCAATGACCCATACCGTTGGAGTCGTGCTAAGGGCTGCCCCCGCGTAGGCCAAGGCCTCCATCAGGGCCGAAGTGCGTGCGACAAAGAGATCAAAAGTTGGTGTGTGGGGTGGACGATTCGGGTTGGATTCAATGGATGTCGAAATGGAGGAAGTTTCGGAGATATCTGTGGCAGGGGTCCCTCCCCCGGGTGTAGCGGCTGGTTGTCTGTTAAACAATTTCATCACGACTTTCTCGACCGATATGTAAGCGAGGGCCTCCGGCGCTATAATAGCACTTACGGGGTAAGAGGATGACTAGGTAGGTGGCCCGTAGCACGCCGATAGTGCTGAGCCAGTATCCAAGCTGTTGCGAGGTCCATCCAAAGGTATACAATGCATATTGGAGCTTGTACTGGTAGCTTCCCTGTGCAAAAAATTTGGCTTCAATGACGCTCGGCGAATAGGAGCATTTGTACTGACCATAACCATGGCAACAAGGCTATAGGAAATCATCAAGTAGGTTAAGTTCCAGTTCCTACCCTTCTCTCTACCAGCACGTTCCTTTGGTAAGAACACCGTCAGAGGCTTGAGGAAGAAGAACGCTCTCTTTGTGGCAGTCCAGCACGAATACCAGAACCCACGACCACGCCTCCGTTCCTTCTCCAGTCCACGTTTGATCTTCTCCGCGTAGTCGTCTCGATTATTCGCCATTTCCTCCTTCGAGAGGGACTCCGGAACGATGAAGAGCATCGATACGAGGTAGAGGAGATGAATCGATGCGGCCAGATAAAACACACTCAACAAATCTCCGGTCTTAGAGATGAGAAGGCCACCAATGGTGGGTCCAACGGCGATCCCAACAAAAAGCAGACCCATCGAGCGGGACAGGTATCGAGAGCGGGTTGCGGGATTGGTGCAATCGGCTATATAAGCATGTCCAACAGCGGATCCAGATGATATTCCTGGAATACCCGGTTATGATGTATTCAGTTGGTCGCAATGGGAGAGACGTACCGCCGAGAAGGCCTTCAAAAATTGGCGCAACGAGTATAAATCGATATCCAAACGGGATATTCTGGCCAAAATGGGCTACCAATATGAAAACTAGATCCCTACAGTCGAGGGTCAGTGTAAGGTAAGCAAGCAATGTTGGGACGCACGTCAGGAGGACGCCAGAGACAGTGATAGCCAGGACCAGTGTCCTTCCGTATCTGTCCGAGAACTTTTGAGGGTCAACCTTTGTACGGTTCTAAGGAACTGCTCGCTCACCTGACCCCAATAGCCGGCGGTGAAGCAAGAGAGGATTCCCATCACGGCTGTGATGGTGGCCCCTAATGTAGCAACAGCCTTGTTCACGCCTAGGTCTTCTTGGCATCTCTCGCTTGGGCGCGGAATGGTGACAGCACCGAATTGGGTTGGCCGGTCGATCGGGTCCGTCGCACTGACCTGCAGTACAATCATGTCATGTTCCGGTTTTAATTCCTACATTCATGTTAGGTGCGCTGATGAATCATGTCGCGTAATGGTGCTTACCCGGCAAACAAGCTCTGTGAATAATTCAACCTTTGGGACGAGAGTGATACTGATTGCAATGGCGGCGAGGAATGTGCCAATAATAAGCCTACAATAACGACTCATTAGAACTACAGATTGCGTGACTCGTGGATACTGACCACCACGGCGATCGCTGCCGAAACCAAGGCGGGCTATGCCTTTGAGGAAGAATCTCCTCATCTTGCTCCTCAAACAAACCATTATTGAATGCTCTTTGGTTCTCAAGCTCGTCGAGAAGTTCATTATTTGTCATCACGCGAGACAAATCACTTGTGGTCCTCCGACGATTGCTAGACGTTGGTCTAGCAGGCTCTAGCAGGTCTGAGAGAAGGTTCACAGCGGATGAATCGACTGGGCCATTGAGAATAATTCCCACTCCAGTAGAAGCTCGAAGGGCAGAGTCGGTGGACAGTCCGCGTGACGCGGCAGGTCGAACGCGCGATCTGGATTTAGAACCCGGGCGCTGCATCTTGCTAGAGTCTCCGTCACTGACTGTCGAAAGCGGCCTGGGCAAGTCCAGAGTCCAAGAAGCCAAGAGAGTTGGTCATCGACACGCAAGCGACGTCCTTTGTACACCCACCTCACACCTTGCCGGCAACATGGTGAGTGAAGAACCAGTACAGAGTGCTCCGGTACTCATGTGCAAGGATACCAGGCGCATATGGTAGGTATACCGGAGGTACTTAAGGACGCGCTCCACCAATTTAGGCGCAAGCGCCAACGAGGAACCGCCGCCATGGTCCGTCAGCTCATCCACGGCCGATCGGCGTCTTGGACATGACATTGTAATATGGCAGGTGTGCAGGGTCAACAAGAAGGAGCTCACCGTTGAAGAGGTGGACCAGTTCTCCGACATCTCCATCAGTGAGCTCGTAGACGGTACGTTGGTGACTATCCTTCAATACCATGATATTGACACGAAGTTATGGTCCAGAGCTCCCCGAGAACGCGCCACGTTTCGTGGTCTTGTCATACGAGCACAAATTCAAGGACGGAAGGCTCAATTATCCTCTCATTCTCATCGATTGGGTTCCGGCTGGGGCAGAGACTGGATCTCTAACGCTACATGCTGGCGCGCTCACGGAATTCCAGAACGTGGTGAGTAAAGCGACAACACCTTGCAATTATTATCATCATTGACTCACCTCTTCCCATCGTTGAGACCAATGTCAGCAAGGTGCGAAAAGCCTATGATTTGCAATCGAGTTCTCTCTTACCCTTGCGCTAGGTGATCCAAGTCCGAGATGGCCCGGAAGGCCTGACAAAGGAAATAGTCGACGCCAAGTTGGAATGAGCACTTTGAGCCAAGCAATTACCATATGCACCATCGTGTTTTTATCGAATTACGATACCACTTGTTTCGTGATTGCCGTGATGGGTCTCGATACGAATCATCTCTCCGCAAGGTGGACAGAAACTAGTCGAATAAAAAAGTACACAAGAGAAGATCTATGAGCGAGCCGATGGCCGCCGAAGGACAAGGGTAACCCGAGCATGTTCAGCGGAAATTGAAGTAGAAATACTGCTCCAATCTACAAGGATCGCGCTGGGTCGGCATTTATCCCTAGGAATATTCACTGTGATCATCAGTGAGCGTGCAAAGCATTCATACGCGGTCCGACGGTGGACATGGCCGTGTGCGTTCCCTCGCTCATGTCAACGCATCTATCTAGTGTTGGTATCACATTTCCCTCAACGCGACGAAAAGATCTCGATCACCCATTCGTACGTAATGCGTAATCAGGCCCAGCGAGTGGGGTGCGGAGAGTGTCGAGTGTCGGCAAATTCCTTAGGCAGGGGTACTACGTAGGAGCCAAGTTTACAGACTGTCCGAGGGTGCAGTTTGGAGGAAATTGAACGATGGGTCCCACAACGAGACGAATGGTACAACCGTCCAAGACTAAGTTCTCCTGCATCAATATTTAAATTAATCGGGATTCAAGGATCACTCTAAATTGCGGTATACCTATCCTATAGCTCAGACGTAGAGTTTCACAATCACATTCGTTCCAGCCACATCATTACGTCGACTACATTAACCCTAATGACATACAGAAAAACTGCATTAGATTAGATCGGGGTACCAATCACCAGCACTGTTGGAGCACAATGATGCGGTTACCGTTGAGGTATTATCCCTTATCTCCGACGAACTCCCCTCGCCCCTCCCCACTTTCCATCCCGTTCTCGATGCCTGCCTCACCTCACAGACGCAATGTTCGTAACGATACAGTGTTGGAACTGATACGTCCCTCGTTGTCTATTCGTTCGTCGGGTGACCGTTGAATCTTGATAGCTACATGTCGTCGAGAATTACTTGTTTTTTTTTTGTTCCGCCGTCCTCGCCATTAACTCGTTTACTGTGTATAATTTCGTGACAATGTGGGTGGGTGGTTCCTTAGATGGTGAGGCGGAACCTTGGATGTTCGTTGCCGAGCATTGCAATCGTCGCCTCGTCTGCGTCGAGTCGGTGGTCCCTGTTACCTGCGCGACGAAGCTTGTTCTCGCGCGTGAGCCAGAAAATGAGGAATATCTGCGTGTTTGGAGGTGGCAGGTAAGTATCTCCTCCACAGAGAGAGGAGCGAGAGAACGTACGGCCAACTTGACGATTGCGACTTGAGCACCGAGCTGGACCGAGAGAGCCTTGATGTAGCGAGGGCTATAGATAGAGTAGCTGGTTTGCTAATGTACACCGAAATACGGAGAAATAATACGTACCCATCGCGTGGCAAGTAGATCCATGAGGAAATGATGGGTCCGAGAGAGCCAATGCTGACAATCATAGCACTGCTGACGGCACGCGTCGTGTATGGTGCAGAGTTGTTGCTACCCCATGCAAGGAAGATCGGCCCCAATGGGAATACTGGGCGAAGGTATTGAGTTTTCAGTTGAAAACGAAAATAAAAAGGGCAAAACTTACTGCCTATAGCCAGGAAGAAGATACCAGCGTATTCGACTTTACGGTCTTTGCTCCCAATCAACATTGCGCTCCCGAGTATGCTGAGAGGCGTCGTTACGAGTGTCCAAAGGCCGCGCTTTCCGGTCCTCTGACACGCGTATGCGATGCAGATGGCCCAGATGGAGGAGAGGATGTAAGGTGGGACAGTAAGGAGCTGGGATTGGATCTTGGAGTACCCCATGCCGGCCAGTAAGGTGGGCATGAATAGGGAGATACCTTGGACGGTGATATTGCAAAGAAGGAACATGATCTAAAACCAGAAATATCAGGTACTGCACCAGCGATGAGAAGAAAATGTACGCACAGCACAAACCCAGTTCGTCATGCTCTTCCACGCACGGGCAACAAGCTTCCAGTTGGTGGTTTCCTGCTCACTCTGCAAAGAGGGTAAGCTCTACAACGCCATAATTACGAGAAATAAGACCAACCAAGCCAGCGTTCTCGACTCGAATCCGCTCAGACGCGATGAGTTGCTCGCGCTCGTCCAAGAAACTGGCCTTCTTAGGTTCACGAGGAAGGACGAAATAGGCGCACAAGGCGATTGCTATCGTCAAGACACCTTCAATAAGGAAGATGTTCCTCCATTGACCCTTGGGACTGTTCAGGGGACGTTATTAGGCATCTTCCTAGGTCAGGGAAATAAAATAAAGCGTACAGTCCTTTGATCTGAGGAATACTGAGGAAGGCAGTGGCAAGGAGACCACCGAAAGCGCCGCTCAGACTTGCCGCGGAAACGAAGATGCCAATACGGAGGGCGAGTTCGTGACGCCTGTACCAGGTGCTAAGGTAGTATGTGATGCCAGGCATCATACCGCCCTCAAACAGCCCAAGCAAGAAGCGGATGGTCACGAAACCGGCAAAGTTGGTGACGAAGGCGGTAGCGAAGCACACGAGGCCGAATCCGACGACGAGAGTGGGTACTATCGGAACGAACATCGCACTTGGTCGGTATCGAGAAGAGACTAAAGGGAGGATACTCACGCCAGAGGGTTCCACCAACGCGCTTGAGCATCAGGTTGGACTACAACCGACCGAAAAGTGGTTATGGATGACTTGGTACAGAAGTAGTGTACGACTCACAGGAACTGAAGTGGGAAAAAATCGTTAGTTTCGAAGCAGCAAATCGAATAGGGCGAGAAGACACACCCTCGGTGAGAGCATAAACGATGTAGAAAATAGATAGCCCGATATTGTCTGCATATTGGCGGCCAGTGTGGTTAGTGTGTTGGCCTACACCAGGTAAACGGTTGAGGACGGACACTGATAACCGACTAAGCCGAGATCTGCTTCCAATCCGGCGACTCTGCCGATTCGAATTCGTGAGTACATAAACGGCCGAGCGAGCGAGGGGGGGAAGGCTACCCACTTGGCATTCCCGACGTTGGTCCGGCTGGAGGGTCATGTGAGCAAGGTCGTCGCCAAACGCGAATCAAGAGTATAAGGGTGTCGAGGACTGAAAGCTGTAGACTCACTCGATGAAGTTGCAGAGGTAGAGGAGGGTGACAAGCGGGATGATCCTCAAATCTGCGGCGATCGCGCGTGAGCCAGGATATCATGGACACTATAGTGCCCCCCAAGCAGCACAGAATATCAAGGGGGAGTAACGTACCGAGCCGCCAGACGAGAGCCCTCTCTTCTTCCTCTGTCCAGCTCACGTCTCGCCTTGCGAACGCGCTCCTTTCGTCCTGCGAATCAATGCCGCCTGCACGCTCCACAGAGGACGACCTCTCGCTCGTCGCCTTCACTTTTGTGGCCAGCGTCGGCACCTCGGCCGTGGGGCTCGCGACCGCAGATGGCGACTTCTCGTCTTCGTGCGACATCTTCCTGCTGACAAGTATTGTCCTCTACAACCCTTAGTCAAAAAGAAACTGACAAGGTGGGGAGCAGGACGGAGGACGGGTAGTCCAGAGGCCAGAGGACGAGGGGTTCGAGGGAGAACGATTCGACCTCGCATCCGTTGGGCGTTTTTCAAAGGTGCGGTCCGCGAAATCCGTGGTCGGTGATCCGTACACCTCCGTCTCACCCTCCGCTCTTCACCGCCTTCGCCTCGCCTGTTCCTGGAACGTTTCGGGGCCGACATGTTCACGAGCCGAGTAAAATAGCACCTATCACACCTATCGATCGATGGGACGATTGGCTCGGCAATCTAACCCTTGATCTTGCGAGCGGGACATCCGTCATTCACCCCTAAGGGACATGCCTGGACGAGCGATTGTATGACAACTCTCGTGGGAACCCGATAGCGGAGTGTAGCAGGACAGCGCGAGTCTGGCCCAGCTTACCACGGCTAAAATTGAGACCGGGAAAAACTCAGGCCTAGCAGCCGGCGAGGTGTGACCAGCTAACGATGTCCTTCTTCATACACTCTCACGACAAATTGCGTCCGTCGATGTTCATAATACACGTCACATCTGTCGACGGAGGAGATTGGCAGAACACCGGGCTGACGTTGTAATCAAAACCTGAAATAAAATCAAAACGTCGAGTTGAAATAGCGCTTCCTTCGTCCTCAAATTCTAAAGACGCCTTCCAAGTTATCTGCACAAAGCTCGACTCTATTGGGAGAACAAAGGGGTTACAAGTAATTATCGGCGGACAAAAAAAAACGACAACTAGAACCATACAGAGCGAATTAGTCATTATATATCGTGATATGAAGGGCAGGAAACTCATCGGAAATGCAAGACGTCATGATATAGGCGTGAAATAGTAGGGTACCGGGGACGAAGAGGAAGAAGAGGATTATTCTGAAGAGCCCATGATTGTCCACAACGTCCTGTGCTTCGTGAAGGTCGTAATAATCCAAGCCTCAATGCCTCCGCTCGTGGTCCTCGGCCAACCACTTTGTAACCTCGTCTGGCGTGAAGCCCGCAAAACCACCACGCAAGCGTATCGTCTCCGTATGCTCCTTCTCCAATCCATGTACAAAGTCGTCAAGCAATGGGCTGGAAATCGGATCATAGGAGTGGTCCAGAGTAGCGCGAGAGCTGCAAGAAGAGCTTTGATCCTCCGACGTTGGACGGTGGTACGAGCTGCTGCTGCTGCATTCACTCGTTATGGCCGAGGTGATGGTTGGGGTGCGCTCAAACTGAACAGCCGACGCGGCGGTGGGGATGGGGTGAGACTTACGCACAGCATTTGACCGCCTCAGAGTGCATTTGCTCTCAGTGTTGGGTGGCGCGAGGGTTTCCTCCTCGGTGGTAGCACCGGTTTCTGAAACGCCAACAAACGACGCTGACGAGGGGACGAGCGTCGCACTCGCAAACAACGCGACCACCGAGTGAGAGGTTTGGATGAGCGTTGCGATCGAGCGGCGCTTGCTTTCGCCTTTGTAGCTGGCACGGAGCGATTTGGAGGAGAACGCTTTGGACTGCCACCATCGCATGGTCAGTGTGCTCATCAACAGCGACGTAGTGAATAAATCGCTCACCAGAGAAGCGTACGACATGATAGATAGGGATAAGTTAGTCGTGAAGATGTCAAGGTTCGTAAGGGGTCGTGAAGCGAGCTCGTGGGCAGAGAAGGTGCGTGGATGTAGTCGGGGATCAACCTTAGAAGTGGATCGGAGGCCAAACAAAGGGGCTTATATAGGTGCGTCATCGCAACTTGAAACACTACCTGACACGGTTTAAAGAGCTCTCACCGGGAACCTCAAGACGCTATTTATATCATTACTTTCAGCTTATATCATCATTTTCAATGATTGTTACGCAAGTGGCCAGGGTGGGAGTGAGAAGGAGGTGAATCACTCGGGAACCCGGTTGAAAGAGATATCCATGACTACTATTGTGAAATGAGAGTCTCAGGGAGGTATCAACTACCTCATAGCACTTTGCACGCCAACTGGGGACGATGGAATGGCTTGAGTCTAGTCAGCGTTCTTTATAGCGGACAGGTACCAACTTGTTTGGGTATCCGGAGAGTCGATCATGCGTGATACACGCTATTAAGGGTTGGGTTAAGGTGCTACTACTGTTTTTAGTGCATCGGACGACTTGGGCGCAGCTCCGATGTGGTCGGCTCAACGCTAGAGGCATGTTAACAGTATATCCGGCGCAAATGAGTGTTAGGGTGTCACCATGGATAAGTAAGGGACCCGTATCTGTCGTGAAGAAGTAGATCGCTCGGTGATACTTTCACTCCACTCAATGAACGTCGGAACGGCCATACTAGTACAAAATTAGGCTCATATGCCGCCGAGGGTCAACATCACTCCAAGGAAGCTCGATTCTCTGATGGAGATTTAGAGACTGAACTTGCTTCGTGAGCAAGATATAAGTATATAGGAAAGAGCGCTCTCACCTACACTCATGACGAATTTCTTTAACGTATCTATAATGAATTGCAATATTGGGAACTCCTTTACATTCCCGTTCTCATCCAGGACATAGCACGAACCGTAGAAGAACAATTTCCCGCTACCAAAACCAAAGAAACCAACAACGAAACTATTAGACGAAGCTTGCAATTCCAATGGGATAGGGGCACACAATGGGAGATATTGACCCAATACCTTGTGCACGTTGACTAATTAAGTTTTTTTCGGTGTATATACGATGGAATCGGGTCCGCGTTCGAATGACCCCTGAGAGGTCGGGTAAGGCTCAGGGGTTCGACTCGTCTGCGCGCCGGCAGATTCTGCTACTCCAAGGGACTCGTCCGTTCGCCGACGAAAATGGGTTCTCCGAGGGGGAATGGGGTGACGAACGACTTACGGTCTTGTCGGAGCTACTACCCGTGCGGTTGTCCCACCGCGCGCCCAATCTGTCTCGGCGACGGCGCGCTCTGACTAGGTACGACGTCCTGGGACTGACTGCACGCACAGCCCTGGCTCCGGCTGGCTAGACCTGCGGTGCTAGTGGTGGGTTAGCAAAGAGGGCAGGGTAGGGGGTCTGAGGTCTTGAGGGCCGGCGCGGAATCCGAGGTTGCGGGTGGGTCCAAGAGCGAGGCTGACAAACGCGAGGCGGGGGCGCACGAAATAAAACGTCTATTACGAGACGTCGAGTGCGGAACAACGTTCCATAACTCGAGGTTTAAATACGTGATTGTCTATACTACACATGAGGCTACCGGACCGCGCAGGCTGTGAGTGGAATGGCTACACCACGTGGGTGGCGGAATATGGTGGGTGGGTCCGGTGGTGTTCGGGTGGGTGGTACACGATCACAACGCGCCTAATTAAACTATCTAAGTATATACGTCGTCTGGCGGGCACAGGTCCACACGACAGGGAATTCGGAGTAGGGGGTCCGGGGGATCTTGGGTAGTGTCGCATGGGCTCCGGTTCGCCTGCACGAGGTGCTGTGAGGTGGGTGTGAGGGGAACTGGTGAGGAAAAGGGGCGATATTCATTGCAGTATACGTTACGAGGAGTGAACCATGGAACAAAGGCGAGGTCGACACGTATAGGAATGAAACATTCTATTAGTCTCTTCCTGACGGACGTCGCACGTTTCAGAATCAAATATCATCGCTGCGTATGCTGGTTCTGCGGTGGGTCCGGAATCACGAATAGAAGTCCGGATCTATCCATGCTCGTTTCCACATGAAGGGAGAGCGCGGATTAACAAAGATATCTTGATGTGCGAGCGAGCGAGTGGCTTGGGCGGTCAGGCGTAGGAAGGTAGTTCCGCCATATCTCTAGTGGCAACTGGGGTAAATGGCACGGTGTGTTGTTCTGCTCCTTTTCGTGTGATACGGCCGGGGCCGTGCTTGTGAGCGGTCGCCGTCTTTAATGTGGCCGTATCATGGTTCAGGTTCAAGTTACCGGCTTTGTTTATGGACAGGAATTCGAGGGACGTATATGGCAAACTTGGATGATAGTGGTGACCAGGTCGATCGAGAGCTTATTGTTTAAAGGCATGCGTGTCCTGGTCAAATAAGGAAGATCGAAGGCATACAGAACAGATGCCTCAGAACAATAATGCCGGTCTTTTCTACAACACCCATACACGCCATGCAGGTCGAATCAGGAGTCCCGTCACTCCAGATACGGCTGAACCACATGAAACAGCGAGCGGCAGCACGGCTGGCCGCCAGAATCGACCCATTGAGTCCCATTCACGAACGAATGCCAGATCTGCTACAACGAGAACACCACGGACGAAGCGCCGTGCCTCCTCCCCTTCCCGTAAAACCGACAAGGAGGAAACGCGGGATGCCGAACAAATTCAAAGAATCAACAATACACGAGATCACGAAGGAAATGCCGAGAAATATAGAAAAAATCACCCCAACACACACGATCCCACCTTGGCGAACCGGCGCCCAAGACAAACGATACACAATGCGGCTGACAACGAACCCTGCCCGAAGAGGTATCACAAAAGGGGAAACGGCCAACGAACACCGGACAAGAATCACACAACTCTCGCAGGACGCCGACTACATCATTATATACACCGCCGGATCAATGAAGGAGAAGGATCAGGAGAGTCGAACAGGAGCAGGATGAATACTATACTGGAAAGAAACGGAAAGGAGGAACGGGAGCGAAGGAATGGGAACACACGCTCAAGTATACGACGCCGAAATGCTGGCGTTGCTGAGGTGGCTGGAAACAGCAACGGAGTTCCAGCTAGCAAGGCCGGAAAGGAACAGAAAACAGTCAAGAATCATACTATTTACTGACAACACATCTTCGGTTGCTTCGATAACAAACGAGAAACCAGGATCGAGCCCACAGATATCACAGAAGTTCGTGGAAACCGCAACACAATTTCTCGACGGGAACAGAAGGGCAGGGATAGAGGTACTGTGGGTCTCAGGACACATGAACATAGCAGGAAACGACAGCGGACGAGATAGCGAAGCAGGCGACCGAACTCGAGCCCACCACAGAAACCACCACAATAGCGGATCTCCACCGACCACTATGCGATGACATGAAAGTTGAATGGGTCACTGAATGGGCAAGGAAGCCGAGGACAGGACGATACGCCATAGCAGATCGTATACCACCGTCATTGGCAGGATCGCATGCATTCCGCACGCCTAATCGACACACACTAGGGTGGTAACACAAGTACGAACCGGGCATGGATACGTTGGGGGGTACTACCAAACACACAACATACAAGAACCCGTTACTTGCCCATGCGACGAGGAACTCCAGACACGCGAGCACATAGTTTTCGGATGCCAAACATACAGGGAATGCAGGAGCATAATTAACGAGGGAGCCCCAGACCACCAGCTAGCAACGCTCTTCGGTACAAAGGCGGGAATAGATGCCCTAGCCGAGTTTGTCAAGAAAAGCAAGGCGTTCCAAAAACGAAAGACCTAGGCAAACCCATAGCTAGCTACGAAACAGTGCGAAACACCACCCACATCGAACACAAAGGACAAGAGAGCCCACCAAGTCATCACGCAACCAGGCAGCGCACCCCAGAGACTATACCTGTAAACCATGTTGTAGATACGTTCCCTCTTGTCATATCCCCTGCGCACGGATTCGTAGGCTGCTTGGCCAGGTGGTGTCTTGGTCCCATAACGTGTACCTGGAACCACCCAAAAATATAGATCTCTCTCTCTCTCGTCTGACCTTCTGTCGGTTTATCGTTGGTCTTGCAATCCTCCACGCGCAGTATCTCAGGTCCATACTATTATCTAGTGCATCAGCTGGGAGGTGCACGTCGTTGTTCCACGCAATCGCCAGAACCAAGTTGGCACCTGGCCAATAACTCGGCCTCAGGAAAACGCAGCTTTGCTTTACATGCGTAGAATGTCGCAGACAGTGCGTCTACCTCATTGAGTCTCCAAGGTTCTCAACTTTGCGTTCGTCCAAAGACGGGTTAATGAGACTGGCGTTATGAAAATCCCACTCTATCATTGAATTTCCCCAGCATATTATGCTCCTGTTAGCGGATATAATCTGTCTCATGGTTCCGGCAGGCTGGCCCATGTGCACGCAGATGCCGAGCAAACCACTCCGATTGCAACTGACGTGTGGTTGTTTTCGCAATGTTATCATATTACTGGCATTTAGAAGAGTCAACCTTCTTTGGAACCAGCAAAGGACGTCAGGTACAGCCCTCTTACGACCGTGGTTAACCTTCAAAGCTCTGGCAATGGCGAATCTCGCGAATCTCAACGGTATACGACTTCCATTTCTAGAAGTTGTGACTATCCGTACGGCACTCAAGGCGGAGACGACGCGCTTTTAGTCGAGACGCTTCCAGAACGAGAAACCCGCGATATTTGCAATGTACCACCAAATAAGGAGTTTGATTGACAGAAAGACTATGTAGAGCGATTTTACAGCGTGTCCAAGGCGAACTCCAAGCCTTGGTTCTCCAGAACTTGTGGTTTACTGGAGGAGGCATTCCATTCGACATCTTTCCTCACATTGAAATGTTCCAGCTTGAGCTACGTTACCGTCGAACCCCATGGTCAATGAAACTGGGTGGTGTCAAATCTCAGATATCTTGCTATTTACGAAACGTTTCGAGTGCCAGTGCAATCATCGGGACTTTGCCCAATCTGCCTTGGAAAAGACTGGTAGAATCAGGTATAGAACGAGGGAGCGTACTCGGCTTCCAAGGCGATGGAGTCCTTGGTGCGCTTTCTGCTGGCTTTCAATACACGCAAACACCCTCTACTATGCAATAAGGCGTCACAAGCCATCAGGATATCTGGTACGGAAATCGTTCCACTGATAAGTAAGTCCTTAGGAACATGCCATGACAAACCAAGGTGTCATGCCTGGAGAGGACTGGGGTGTAATGGGCAAACAATAGTCACAGAAAAGGTGTCAAAATAACATAGCGCCTGTCTATTTGCCAGGCCACGCGACATCAGATCGGTCACCGAAAATGCGCACTCACAGGTGGCGATCAGACGGGAACTTCTCATTGCTGAAAGTTGGTGTAAAGCCGCTGAACAACGAGGCATCTGGAGACCAATGAAGAAACGAAAGGGAGGTAAGTGGCTTGTGCCCAATGCCACACAGTACCCCGCATATCGCATCTCTTGATTGTTCAGGTCGGCTATCGAACGCGATGTCGCGTAAAGTTCTCTGGCACGGGATTCTTGGTGGCACTACTTCCATCCACTTGCATTGTGGGTCTCAACCTTTCAACGAATGATGCGGTGAGCCCCACGAATTTCAACGTGTCCGATCTCCTCCGTTTGCGTGCGGGTGCGTGCGGATCACCGTCCTTCCAGCGCAAGACCAGCGGGCCGTACCATACCTGTTATTAAAGTCCCTCTAGCTGGTTCCTCCTATTCAGATGTCTCGCCCACTTCGTTCAACAGACGAATCCACTTTTACTCTGGATTTGAGCCGCATGAGCTGCTCCAGCGCCCCATTTGGCGTCTTTTGGCATCACCCACATCATGCCACTATCGATATTAATGACCAGCGGATCTGCAATACCAAGGAGAATCTAATAAACCAAACTACATGCTCAGTTCAGTGGACAAAAAGGTTAGGAACGTGCACTTTTGAAAATTTGAGCCCAAGCGATTCCAAAGACAAATTCGTCAAAATCAAGAGAAACGGATCGAGTAGGAGATGTCATGGGGATTGTCATGAGAGCGGGTGAATGCAGGCCTGCACGGTAGTCTTGGGGTACCCAGTATAGTAAACCACCCTCTGAGTCCATGACCCAACCATTTAGGTCGGGCATTGCACTAAAACCAGCGTGGATTGGGCCACAAGAGGAATGACGGACGGAAACCTCTGGAAATGGGTCGTACACACGGATGGTGTTGTCATAAGACCCAGAAGCGATATGCTGCCCGTCAGGAGAATGAGGAATAGACTGCACCTGGTAGGCATGCCGCTCGAGAGGATTGCTGACCGCAGCACCAGTCTCGGTATCCCAGGTTCGAACGGTGCGGTCGGATGCGGAGATGATGTGTCGCCCGTCAGGAGAGTAAGCAACGGACCGTACCGGCTCAGCATGCCCCTCGAGAGGATTTCCAACTGCAGCACCAGTCTCGGCATCCCATATTCGAATGGTGCAGTCGTCGGATGCGGAGATGATGTGGCGCCCATCGGGAGAGTAAGCAACGGACTGCACCCAGCCAGCATGCCCCTCGAGAGGATTTCCAACTGCAGCACCAGTCTCGGCATCCCAGATTCGAATGGTGCGGTCGGAGGATGCGGAGATGATGTGGCGCCCATCGGGAGAGTAAGCAACGGACCACACCGAGGAAGCATGCCCCTTGAGAGGATTTCCAACTGCAGCACCAGTCTCGGCATCCCAGATTCGAATGGTGCAGTCGTCGGATGCGGAGATGATGTGGCGCCCATCGGGAGAGTAAGCAACGGACTGCACCCAGCCAGCATGCCCCTCAAGAG